>Ga0099364_10005254_pt1 | contig 19305 bp, 21 predicted proteins | sample TergutTh196P3_FD_73070 | JGI IMG/M metagenome (GOLD analysis project Ga0099364, IMG submission 73070) | Microcerotermes parvus P3 segment gut microbial communities from Pointe-Noire, Republic of the Congo - Th196 P3 | ecosystem: Host-associated > Arthropoda: Insects > Digestive system > Gut ...
AAATGGCAAATGTGCTGCAGTTCCAACAAGTCCTGTAACGTGAATCCCACGAAGACGTTACGCACTTTTTGGTTGATCTGCGACCACAGTATTTGCGGCGGACAAAAACCTGACCGCTCGCACCAATCGGTATTAGCAAGACATCCCACGATAGTAATGGGACCTTCCATGACTTCTAACACATCCAACACCGTAATCATCTTTGGCGGGCGTGCCAATTTGTAACCTCCGCCTGCACCTTGCACGGAATGAATTAGTCCGCCGCGCCGCAGTTTAATGACCAGTTGACTCAGATATTTTTCGGAAATGTTTTGACTGACGGCAATGTCTTTGAGCATTCGCGGCTTATCGTTGGTTCCGTAAACCGCCAAATCTAAAAGCAGCCGTAAACCGTATCGTCCTTTCGTTGATATTTTCATAGGTCTATCTACAAGTGTGGTGCGAGATTATACACTACTTATTAGGTAGTATCAAGAGGCAGTCTGTTTGAACGCTTCCCATTCCGAAGGACATTGCAAGCCGCCGATCCTCGCCAACGCAATAATAGACCTGTTACCGGGACAGTTGACTTTGCCGCATATACCCGCGCGCGGCGTTGCCTCCTTGTTGGACACGGCGCAGTTGCGCCTCCACGTCATCCTTTTGTGCCGCGGTCTGCGCCAGACTCTTTTGGTCGTTTGCCAAAATTTGTTCCATTAACTCCTTGCATCGGTTCAGTGCCGCCACAGTCCGTTGCCGTTCTTCGGTGCACTCCCATGTCCGTTTTTCTGGAGGAATGTTTTTGTGCGGTTCAAGTTGCCGTTCTAACAATTCAAATTCACCCCATAACCGTTGACGTTGTCCTAAATGCTCAAGCAAGACCGTAACATTGCCCTCTGCCACGAGTTCCAACTGACGTTGAGAAACCAATAGCAGCCGTTCCAATATCTCTTTTTCGCTTCGGATGAGTTCAGGAAAAGACATTTTTCAAGGGGTTAGGAAATAATGTTGCATACACGGTATCAGGGAAGCCGGAGGGCATATGCCTTCCGTCATTGTGTTAACGCTCCATGCCTCTCTGTATCACATTTCGCCAATTTGTGCCGTCGGGGATTGTACCGATTCTTTCCAACTGGTTCAATATCACTTCTGCACGCCGTAACGTCATTTGTGATTCTGTTTCCCTGCCGACCACCCGTAAACAGAACGCCAATTTGACCAAAGCGTCCAACGCTTCCGGTCTGTCCTGATACATCGTCGCCGCCGCATTGAGTCTCGAAATCGCCTGTTCGTACTGTTCTAAATCTATCAAAACGGAGCAAATCGTGAACTGGACATTTCGGAGCATCAGTCTCTCTGATTCAGTTAATCCCATCCCCCGTTGCCGATCTGTCAGCGTGATCTCCGTCTGCTCCAAATGCGTCAGTGCTCGATGACGATTCATTTGCACAATGGACTCTAGAGACCGGCGGACTGCCTCTGGCGGATTTTCTGCGAGTTCCCCTAACTGTTGGTCTGCTTGAAATAAATAGGCACGCGCTAGCGTGTAGTTCGCTTCTGCCGCCTGAACAGCGTGAGGATGCACCTTGATGGAATCCTCTAAATAGTGGATAGCGGAATCCAAATCCCCCCGCAAGTAACTGAGTTTGCCAAGAGCATACATCGAGTCCCGATAGATTGCCGAAATCGGAGCAGCATCGCCAATCAGATTTAATTGTAATAACGCTTTTGCTTGGTCCCATTCTTGGCGTTCACTATACACATGACTCAACACAAGGCGAATTTGCGGCACCAAATGATGTGCGGGAAAGTTCCGAAGGGCTTCTTCTAACACATACGTTGCCTCATCAAGAATATCAAGATTCAAGAACATTTCGCCAAGCCGAAGATTTATCTCGGGACGGCGTGCGGTTATGTCCGCACGGATTAACTTTCGGTACTCGACGGCTGCTCTGCGAAAATCTTTGCCGATTCGGTAATTTTCAGCAGCCCGCCAAAGCAAGTCGGTAAACTGCAAGGTGTCAGAATGAAGTTGTGCCAGCGACGCAAACGCACCGCCGGCACTGCGCCGGCGCGATTCGGCTTCCTTTGCGAGTTGATTCCCCCTTTCGCCGAACGTTACGTCCGCTTGTGCTTGAAGCATTGCCGCCCAGCGTTCGTAGGTTTCGCCTCTCAAACGAGCAATGACATCGGCAGGAAGCACACCAAACAACGCATTCAGTAACTGGATAGCATCGGCGTAGTTTTGTGTATCCATGTCTCTTCGTACCATTGCAATGCACCGCTCGTCGATTTCTTCCCTCGGCAACCAGAGCGAAACATAATTTTGATTTAGCCGCAACGTTTCAAACGTGTGCACAAAGAAACGGAGTGCGGCATCGGCATTGCCCTTCTTTCGCTCTTGTTCACCAAGAAAAAAACTGGCAGCGGCGGCTTCGTGCGACAAAGGAAACGTGTCAATCAGGCGGCGGAAATGAACGTCAGAACGTAGAGTATCCCCCATTTTCATATAACATATTCCGATGAGCAGTCGGGCAGCACGTCCCCATAGATCATGCAAGTCTGCCAGCCGAACTACTTCGGAAAATTTTTCAATAGCAAGCCGGTAATGCTCGTCGGCTTCTTTCCGATATGCCGACGCCAATCTCAAAATAGGGTCGTCGCCAAAGGTATCAAACTCTATCTCCTGCGTCAATGAAGGGGGCGGTACCGGTGCCTGGCGAATCTCTTGTCTCGGCAGTATGATAATTTCCTCATCGCCGGACATGTCGTCTGCATACATTGCACGCATTTCAGCAAACCGACGTTGTATTTCGGATGTGTTGTCAAACATCCCCCAAACGGGTGCCGGAAAATTGTCAGGAATCATCAACTGCTGTAGAGTTTCTTCGTCCATCGGAAGAACCGGTGCTGGAGCACTGGGAATGTCTTCGACCGGAACTGCCGCCTCCGGCACTTCCGGCTCCGGTTGTACACTAGGAGTGACGGGAACAGGAGCGACAGCAGGACTCCGCAACAGACTCGGATTGGGATCATTCTCTAAATCTATCGCTTGTTGTTGAAGTTGTTGTCCTTTGAAAAATTCGATTTGCCCTTCGACGAAAGTACGTTTAATGTTGAATTGCGGGAAGCGCGGGATTAGTGCGAACACATGTTCGGCTGCTTCGGCATCCTCAAGGTGCAAGATGATCATTGTTTCGAGAAGCCGTGACTCGGCAATTTCCTCTTCGAGTGCTGTCGGTTCATTCTGGAAATACCGCAAATACTCTAAAGAACGCTCCAAATCGGGGGATGCTCCTAGAAAGTAAGCGTGTGCTAAATACCAATAAATCCGTTTAGTGTGCGGGTATCCTTCATCCAGTGCGAATCGGAGCGGTAATCGACATTGTTCCATTTCGCCGCTGTGAAACAAACTTTTTCCGAGTAGAAACCAACCTTCGTCGATTCGATCTCGGAAAAAATTATATAAAGCGGCTTCTTTGAGGTAATTGGCGGCAGTCAGGTAATACTCCCGTTGGTCGGCTGAAGAAACTCGTTCAGCAATGGCACAGAGGGCAGCACCTTGAAAAAAAACAAAGGGTGCCCGGGCGGCAGGATTGCGGCGGGAAATATAGCGGAGGGCTTCATCTGCAAAAAACTTAGTCTCAGGAAAAAGACCAAGATCGTATGCTTGCACGACTGTTTCCAATGAAGGACGATTCAAATAGCGAACGCAGGAATAGACAACAAAGAAAGCGAGCGCCCCAAAAATAACGAACGAAACGATGGAAATGATTACAGCATAGACGACATGTTGCTTTGACCAGTCGATACAGTCATCCCGGAAATCAAGAGCGATGTCAAGAAAGACGTTTCCGGTAGAAATACCGGGGTCCTCGTCTTCTTCGTCCTCATCTTGCGGTTTGCCTCTTCGTTGCGGCGGACTAGACGCATCCTCATCGTCGTCCGTTTTCTTTTGCGGTCTTCGTCGCTTTCGGACTTGGGGTATTTCGTCTTCGTCGTCTTCGGCGGGACGCTTTGCCATACGTAAACGTAACGATTTTCAGCGAGGCGGTCAAGAGTGTTTTTCCTCTTGAAAAATACGCTCAGCACCGTAAAATGGCAGTGTATGAATGAAAGCAACACTGTTACGTTACCATCCTGCCTTTCCGTTTGTGAAGAGGCAGCCCGATCGGCGGGGAAACTTTTGCGTGAAATGCTCGGAACCACCCGCATTCGGCATAAAAAGAACCGATCCGATCTCGTGACCGAAGCGGACATTGCTGCCCAAAAGAGAATCGAGACTATCGTACTCAGCGCATTTCCTGAACATGGTTTTCTCGGCGAAGAAGATATGACACCGTGCCATCGGCAGAGTTCTTCCGAATTTTGTTGGTTTGTCGATCCGCTTGACGGTACGCAAAACTTCGTTCACGGTCTCCCGCTTTTTGGAACTTCGATTGCATTGGCACAGGGTACAGACGTTCTCTGCGGTGTGTTTTATAATCCGATGCTAGAGGAGTTTTTTTCCGCTGCGAAGGGACAAGGCGCATTTCTGAATGGCGAGCGGATTCATACCAGCACTTGGCAAACGCTGGGGGAATCACTGGTCGGTGTCAGTTTGCCCACACAGATTCAAAACGATTCGCCGGATTTGCTTGCCTTTATGCGGGCGGTTCCTGTTTGTCAATCCATTCGTCGTACCGGTTCAATAGCACTCAATATGGCATACGTTGCGGCGGGGCGATTCGATGCGGTTTGGTCATTTAAGAGTCACGTTTGGGACATTGCGGCGGGCGTTATTCTCATCAAAGAGGCGGGCGGCGTTATTACCAAGCCAGATGGTTCCCCTTTCGAGTTCGGCGAGCCGGCACCGGTTTGTGCAGCAGCAAACGAAACATTACATCGAGAACTGATGCAAATGCTTAACCCCAAGGATTAAGACTCTATGCGTTATCGACTTTCACCGCTTGGAGCCGGATTCATGACGATGCGCATTATCTTTCTCAAGCAAGCGTTGTTCTACATCATTCCGCTACGTTTCTTTCAATAAGACAAACTGGTTCACCGCGAGGGGGACAAAGAGCATCATAGGCAGCCACGCTCCCAGCACGGGCATGCCCGTGCTGATACCGACAAATTGACTCGTATAGCAAACCAATAGGAATGTAATCAACAGCAAACCGCTCAGTCCCATTGCTTTGAAAACATTTCGATCTCCGCCAAGCAACAGCACCGGCAAGCCGAGAAACAGAAGCGTCATGTCTAAAAATGGTTGCGTCAGTCGGGAATGGATACTCGCATGAATCGATGTGCCGACATCCAGACTCTTGTTCCGTGCCGCCGAAATGAGTGTCCAAAGCGAGGCATACCGCCAAGCATCCCTTGAGGCAAGACTCTCAAAAGGTACGTTTGACACAACGAAGCATTGATCCGGTTTAAGATCGTCCGCATCGGCAGGTGTAATCAGAATCGGTTTTTCTTCCCACGTCAACGATGGGCTCTGGAGAATATGCCTGTCATGAACACCGGACAACAAATAACCGGCGGGACGTGTTCTTGTTGCCGATTTGTGAACTGCCGATTCTGCAGTCAATCGCAACGGTTGTCTCGAAATAGTTCGAGGAAAGACAAATTCCGGTTGGTCAATTCGTTTTTCTGTTCGAAAAACCTTATCACCCCGGATGAGGATGTCCGTTGCGTTGTCGATGGTAACGTTGAGGAGTACTCCTCTGTTTTCGGCATAATCAGCGGCTTCCATCACGATACGGTCTTGAATGTTCGGCAGAAGAAATTCCCTCATCACACAGAACATTGCGGTCAGACAAAAAACGGCAAGAATCAGTGGTCGAACGATCCGTAGGGTTGAAATCCCGGCGGCTTGAATCGGTACGAGTTCATTATTCCGCATCAACATCGCAACCGTTACCATTGCCGCCAGAAGACTCAATACAGAGCCAAGCAGCAGAACGATGGGAATGGACTTGAAAAAATAGTAGAGAAAAATGACCTTAGGTATGTTGTTTGCCACCTTGCCCGCCTGAATCAGCGAATCAAAATTTGTGAACAGGTCAAAGATCACAAAAATTCCGACAAAACAGAGATTCCACCCGACAAAGTTAAACAAAAAACTCCGTAAAATGTACCGGTCTAAAATGGTCATCAGCAAACAGCGGGATGGTTCCCTAGGACTCAGCAGGGGATTATGCAGAAATTATCGGTTTTAATCAAGAGGAAATTCGGTTTTCCCACAGGATTGCGAAAACCCTTGATATCGAGTGCGGTCATTTAGCCGAGTCACCAAGACACAAAATTCACGAGATTTGTTGATGCTTCGTGATAGGGAGTAATAAGACGTGATAATGAATTGAATTTTCCTAAATTCTTTACACACAAGGGGTTTAAGGAAATGGCAGGGCAAAAATAAGAGTCTTGTTAGCGGACTGGAACAGGACGGACAGACAGATGAAATGGGATTGAAATTGGTTTCGTACCGTGGTATAACTACCGTTGTTGAAAAAAAGACGAAGCCGACATTTAAACTATAAGCGAACTATAAGTTTTTGGGAGACTCTGGCGTATAAGTTGGCGAAAGTTGTGTTTCGACCTACAAATACAGGGGCGATCCTGATTTTCGCTGGCGTTTTATGCCAATTTGGCAGAAATCACCTTAGAATACTGCGAATCGTTATTTTTTTCGGGACGTGGACGAAAAATCTCTAACTTTGTTGGCACAGGCTTGATTTTAGAGAGAATAAGAGAATATTGGGTGAACTTGTACTTTGTGGAATGGAGATGTGGTCTTTTATGAATAGCCGTAAGTTGTTGGTGTATCTGTTGTTTATCGCGTTTTTAATTCATGTTAGGGTGTGTTGCGACAAAGGTGCCACGGTTCTTGGTGAGGATTTGATGTCTTTGCCAAGAGAGGTTGCGAGTGTCCTAAATGCAAATTCTGACACCATTAGAGATGTTTCTTTAGTCTTGCGAAGAACACGCTCCACCACGTTGTCTCTCGAAACGCTCTTAAAGAGTATTGATTGCCAATACGAATATGGCTTTCTGGAGCAATCTGACCATGTGTATATGTGGCATGCGCCTTGCTTTTATTATTCCTGTAGTGGATCTTTTGCCGTTGTTCCGAACGATATGAATAAGTTGCCCTTCGCTTACGACAAAAACCTAGAATACTCGACCACAATCAGCGAGTTTTCCTTTGATGAAAAGGAATTTATGTATGGCGGTGGGCACGAATGGACAGAACATGTTTCACCTGCGCTCAGTATAGATCCGAAAGATCAGGCAATCCGGGATATTGGAAATGGAATTTTGTTTGATTTTGGGTATCTTCTTGCGGCTGGCTATCGTTTTCCGGTTATTGGCAAAGATATAGGCACTTCGCAGGAATCGTATGTTATGTACTTACTGCAGAATGGGCAAATTGATGGGATAGAAAGAATACTCTCAAATGGCGACGAATATTTTATCGTTAGCATCATTGCAAGGGACACGCATGTCGATGACGATAGGCTTTATACCTTTTGGTTAATGCCTAAGTATCAGTATGCTTCTGAAAAAATGATGGCACGAACAAAAGATGGGAGAATTATTTACGAGATTGAGAATAGTAACTTCACAAAGATTGGCAAAGGGAATGTGTATTTTCCTCGGATCAGCAAGATAACTTATTACTCGTGGCATACAAAACCCGATTTTATTTCTGACTCTGCATTGTTTGCAGAGGAGTATACTCTTGTAGATGTGTCTGTTGCCAGGATTGCTCGTAATCAGTTTGATCTCAGAAAAAAATACTCAGGGACAGGGACTACTATCGCCGATAGAACGCTTAGGGACACGCCTTCGGGGCTACAGTATATTGTTCCTGCGAACCCTGCCGATTTAGACCGCGTGATCGAAGCAGCACTCACCGGCAAGGACTTTGTTCCGACACCAATTCGCCCCTCTCTTGTTGCTTTATTATTTCGCTGGAGTCTTGCGATTGTAGGGCTTTGCATGATTTTTTATGCCCTGTTTAGAATGTTCACGAGATCAACATGAAAAGCCGTTACTCGTCCTACTTCATTTGCGTGATATTGTGTTTGGCAATGTCGCTTTCGTCGTTTGCCAACGAAACCGCTCAAATTTTGTCTCAGGACATCCGTGATAAGTTGTATTCCTGCGGTTATAATTCACTCTATCTGTTTCTGAATCTGGCGGGATTTCCAAAAATTTCCCGACCAATCTATTGACGGCGGCTCCCGGATATCCTAAAATGGCGGAAGTCGTTTTCCGGGAAAGTGTTTCCCGGCGACACAGGCAACGCTGACACGGTGCCGGTGGTTGTCTAAAACCTTTTTCATAAAAAGGAGAGATGCTATGAAACTCGCAAATGTTGCTGTCGTGGGGTTGGTTGTGCTGGGTGTCTTTGGGGTTGTGCTTGCTTGCCAGACGGTGTCGTCGGTGGGGGAGGTAAGTTCAGGGAAGGAGGTTCTGGTGGGGCAGTGCATGAGCGGAAGGGTGGGGCTGGCGGAAGTTACGTTTTGTTCAGACATCCCAGCAACAACGGACTGTTCGGGATTCGTGAACTTTCCTGTGGCCCTTAAAGATAGACAACGTACGTGTAGCTGTGGGCATGTATTGGAGTCTCACAAAGGTTGCCTCGCCCCAGAGAACCAAGGCATTGCAGGACAAATAGGCCCTGGTTGTACGTCGTCGCCAGGTATCGTTGTAAGTGGAGATGAAGGACCGGGGGAGGACAAATCCCAGGGACCGTGCCCCTCACCATATGCGATTCCTTGTAAAAATGTAACAAGCCAGCCAGCATGTCCCAAGTGTAAAACAACCAAAGTTTTGTTTGAATGTTTGCCAGCCCCTCCCAGTATCCCACTGAAATGTCCCGGGAGCTCGCCGTCTTTGCCTGGTCATGCTGGATGTTGATGTGGGTTGAACTCGCATATTTATTTTGGTTGCCGTTTGCAGTTTCTGGTTGCTATTCAGACATAGCAAACGCGTATGTGTTTGTGGTGGCGGTTTGTGTGGCAATTTCGAAAATCTCTTTGTAGCCGTGAAAAGGACAATGGATACGGACGATGAACAGTCTGGATAAGAGATTGAGTTAATCAAAGTCGCGGTTAATTGCCACACCTGCCTGTTTGTGGATCGAATAGCCTCAAATGGTTAAATTGAGTGTATGTTTGAAACAGTGGTGTATTTTTGGCGAAAACGCCGAAGAAACACTGGTGTTTGCCAAGGCAGTTTTTGCCCTCGAAAGTGGATTATTGGAAGTGTCTTGGAAATTGTACGCCGTTGTGCAGTGTATTTACCCGTTTTGATTGACCTATGAAAGAAATATGGAATTTAGTATTGCCAGCAAAAGGAACTCTATGCATATGCTGGTTAATTGTGATAACCCCTTTTCTTCTTATGCTGCTTGGCCGCCTTTGTTTTTCAGACGAGGGGACACTAAATCGGATAAGGGGTGAACTGGTCGCTCTTGAAGAATCGGATGGTTTTCCTCCCAATGACGTGGATATGTTTACGCTTTCTTTTCAAGGAGATAGAGAACTGACGGAAACGGAGTTTAGTTACATTGCTGATTTTGTTCTTTCTCGCCAAAGTCCGTCCGTTTCCCTTGATCTTTTGTCTTCAATCATAGGTGCTAAGAGTCGCTCAATTACTAGCTTCAGATCTGAGTTTACCACAAAACAGGTCACGTTGGGGCGAAACTCGAGTGAAACACTTGATGAAAATTTTCTTTACGCATTTTGCAAGTCGAACAATTGGCACTTGATTGATTCAACTGTTTTGGACAATCCTCAAAAACGCGAAGTTAATTCGTACAATGGCGAAAACTTCTTCAGGTTAGTCCATACCGACGATGGCACACCAAATTTAGTGATCCAAGAAAGAGGTCAAATTTCGAGTTTTTTTATACCTTTTGCCCCATTACAGCAATCAATGCTTTTCGACACGAAGTTGATTTCTATGCCACTTGCATGGTATGACTTCCTATATTTCGTCGAAACAAGGAGTCCATATGTTTTTGAAAAAGTGGAAACTGTGGACGGGCGAGAATGTATTTTGGTGTCAACTTTTTCGATGCGAGTATATCTTGATCCTGGCATGGATTTTGCCGTTACAAAAATTGAAAGTTTTGAGCCCAGGTTCCGTATGGGTATAAACAATAGCAGCTTTACTTTTTCAGGTATGGATCTAACCGCGAGAAGAGTGCTAAAGAATTTTCGTGATTACGGAAACGGTGTGTGGTTGCCAACTGACATTGAAAATGAGTATTATACTAATGGAAATATTACTAGGAGAGAGCTTATCCAAATAAAGAGTCTCGAAATTAATCCAAAACTCGACAAGGATTTTTTTACCAACATTGCCCCGGATGATGCCTTCGTTATTGATGCGACGCGAGGTTTAGTTTACAAGCAAAGCGACAGCCCTTCAATCAACGCCCTCCTCCAAGCGACCGTCAAGAGCAAGCGGTCGTTCTTTTTCCAATACCTCAGCGTCACGGTTGGCATTCTCTTGATAGTCCTTTACTTTATCCTAAAATACCTAGAATACATCAAACGGAAAAAAGCAAGCGTATGAATTCCCATCACCTACTTTTTCTGCTCACGCTTGTCCTCATCATCGGTTGTCGGCAGAACACCAACCACGACAGCAATGCCGAACTGCGGCAACTGGTTGCCCATACACCAGCCGAAAACATCGACGCAACTCTGCAAAAGGTTTCACGAACACTCGACCTGATCCATGCGGAGCCATTGCCGGAATATCTGCCGAACTGGGTCGCCTTTCATGCCGTGTTGAAATATGGCGAAAGGGGCTATCAAAATCAGCAAAATAACGAAAACTTGATGCGGATATTTCCGGTTCTACAAGTTTCCGAAACGCAGGAACTCGGCTCCTTCACCCTGCGTGGCGGCTTGCCCTATCCGCTTTATTCGGGACCCTATTTTATGCAGGAACACCATCCCGACCAGTTTTTGCACTACTTCACAATGGCAGGCGGTACGCTGGACGCACTGCTAACAATCGACGGTAAGGGAAGTCAAAAAACATTGAAATCTGATAACGTTTCACATGTTCCTTGAAAAACAATAGAGAAAAAATCTGCGAAGAATAATGATTGACAAAACACGTCAAGACTAAAAAGACACAAGGAAAACTTTATGAACGCTGAATTTTCGACATTTCTTCATCGGCAAATATGCAAAATTGAGGTTTTGAACGATGCTCTACACTGTCCAGCAGAAGACTGCAATGCCGTACACATTTCACACGATGTTCAACAGCCTGACAGGTATATTGTGCAGGATGGGCAGGAAAGGGGGTAGTTTACAAATGTTTAGAGAACTGTACACTGGTGGCGTAGTGTCGGTATGCGACCTGATGGTCGATTTCACTGACACTTTTAGACACTTTTTCGTAAACTGAATTTTTCCAAGACACAGAATTCCTCGGGTAATACCGTATTTTTGTGTAAACGATTGTAATCCCTTTGTAATCCCTTGTAAACGCCTTAACTTTACCTAAACCCCTTAGCAGCAAGGGGGGTTAGAGAAAATTAGTCGTAGAAAGTGTAGTCCGCTCACAGGATTGTCGATTTCGCCCTTGTTTTTACGCAAACTCCTTGTACATAAAGGCTTTAGGGAAATTCAGGGTGTTTACAAGGGGTTACAATCGTTTACACAAAAATACGGTATTACCCGAGGAATTCTGTGTCTTGGAAAAATTCAGTTTACAAAAAAGTGTCTAAAAGTGTCAGTGAGAAATGCGGGATCACACCCACATTTTTCACACAAACACAATGTACAATTTTGTAAACATTTGTAAACTACCCCCTGTTTGTCGAAAAGGTTTTTTTGCAACCGACGAAGGAACATGAGAGAATCGAGAAATGATTATCGAAATCCCCAACCTTGACGGAAACATAGTTCGTCTGCCCGTAGAGCAGATACAGTTCTTTTGGCAGAAATGCGAGAGATTTTCCAGTCGCTTCGTTACGCAAATTGTTTATAACACAGAAGACGTACCTACGGTTGAGGCGGACGGTATGCCTGCGAATCTGGTATTACCCTTAACTTCTATAGAATCGCGTATTGTCGGGCGTGCAGTCGTAGAAACGCCAACACCACTCGACGAGATAACCACGTCGATTTGGACTGCCTCGGCACACCGCATTAGGTGCTTACACCTTCACCGTGTCGCAACCTGTGAAGATAATCGAGTTATAGCCCCTTAACCTACCGTATTTTTAAACGCATTGCGACAGTATGCTAATACATGGGTGGACGATTCGGCAGAAGGACTTGCGCGTCGATATCAGTTAAAGGATGACATAACGATTAATTACGGGGGAGGTGGGTATAGTTACACCTATCCGCTGTGTTGGATACCGACACATGAAAATTTTCGCATTCAGATGGTCGGCGACCCGATAGTGTGTTTGTGTTGCTTGAATCAGATGCAATATGTCTACGAGCAGGAGCAAGCTAGATCAGACATTCAGGGTTCAAGAACAGGTAGTCTCGCCGAGTAAAGTATATCGAGGGTCATTTGCCAGCCCTCATGTATAAGCCCGATTTTATCGTAGGCGACGAGGTTTCGGTTAATCGTGATTTGCCCTGCCGCATCGAGCCGGGGCATCGCATTAAATAAGTCGCTCTCTATTGTTTCATCGAGCGACGAACGTAAATACGCTCTTCTTTCAAGTTCGGTTTTTGCATGTGATGTCCATGAGGTTTGAATGATCTGAAAAAGCCTTGTGTCTTTTGTTGCGTGAAGTTGAGTGGTCAGGTCTGTCATATTAGTCCCTCGCAAAGACGCTTGTTAAAAATTTGCACCAATCCCCATCCTAGCGATATACTCCAATGTACAATTTTGTAAACATTTGTAAACTACCCCCTGTTCCGCCAAAAACGGTTCGCCGTTTATGTTAGCCAGTTGCGATGCAAACAATGTCCGGGACGCTCTGGTTTTTGTGTCGCGTTTCTCTATCTTGGTAACGTTAGAGTACCGGTCGGAAGACTAATGAAAAGATGGGAACAGCCTAAGTTAAGCGGGTTATGACATACCGGGCAAAGATGGGCACTATCAGACCTAATATCGCCATGTGCATCAGCATAGAGGACGGCATAGAGCCTCGGAGACACATGTTCGCTCGGAATAAGCTTCTTACACACGCAACACCACATTGACCATTGGAAATCTTTTGTGGTATAATTTACGCGCTTTTGTTCTTCTTTGTTTTGCATACAAATTTGATAGGGTAAAGGTCGCATCCGCCGGTGCTGGTAACACCGGGCGGATATTTTTTTGTTCAGTCCTGAATCTACCATTAACATGGAAAACGTCAAGGGTAGTTTTTCACATGTTGCAAATCAATGCTCTACAAGTACCTTAAATCTCAGCGAGGAAGATGGATGTTTTTTACCGTTCTTTGCGGGATGCTTCCGATTGTGGTGCGGTTTGTCAGTTGGTTATCGTCCGCAGAAAATTCATACTGCTTCAGAAGATCGTTCTTCCCTATAAAATCGTCCAACCGGCGGCGGACATCCTCTAACGTCGGCACCGTTCGGTGCAGGTTAGGGCAATGGCTCAAATGGGACATCCACGGCGACCACTCCACAAGCAATGCACCCCTGCCTGGAAGTACGTATTTTGTCGCCCCGCTCTCCTTTTCTTTCACTGCGGAATAGAAGTAATAAATACAAGGAACGTTGTAGACATACTCCGGTAGTTCAAACTGGATTTTACCGTAGACCGGATCCACGGCATTCCCGATAATATCTTGCTTCGCGACACGGGAACTATCAGCAAAAGAAATGCGTGTGGCGATAACATACGGCTGCTCATCCGCATGTTGTCGAAGGGGCGAACGATTGTACCTAAACCAGCATCGCGAGATATTGCCTGGAACTGGTTGTATAACCCCCAGGTTGTTCCCTGAAAACCTTGGATCACAAACTCATTGCCTTTCGCCTTTTCCGACGAAAAGTGCCGCTCCAGTTCGTGCCGTAGTTCAGAAAACAACGGTACAGTACGTTCTCGATGCCTGGCGTGATGCTCAGTTTTCAGCGACTGCACCACAAACCGGTTCTGCTCCCATTTTATGTCCGACCACCGCAACAGTTTCAGTTCCGAACCGCTCCGCCGTTGCCTTACTGTAGGCGACGTGAAAGCCCTCACGTTCTCAATAACTCCGCTTGGCCGTTTCGGTAGTGTCGGCTCAGTAGTCGCAGCAGGTGCCGATGTAAGGCGGGGAGTCTTCGTTTCAGGACGGGCGGGACCAGCAGCGCCGGAGTTAAATGCGGTCTTCCCAAACCTACGCCCAAGTTGGTCCAAAATCGGGGCACACCCCGTAGAAAAGTCCAAACCAGCCGTTTTGGGCTGATAAAAAATCGGCGATAAACATTTGGGGCGTGTAGAAGTCATAAAGGTATTATAGCAACGTCCGAACAACTCCCTCAAGCAAAAATGAAAGCGCCCCTTGACTATCTCCCTTCGCCTTGTAACAAACCGCTCACCTCAGCACCAACACGCGCCCCAGCGGCCGTTCCTACTGCACGCACCCCTGCGTTCCCCAAATGCCCAAGCAAGCCTGCTCTACTCAATCGAGGTACACCCGCCTTGGTGAAGGCGGGATTATTCGGAGTATTAAGACCAGGATGCCTCCGCACACTGGCATCATTTAACGCAGTTGCGGTATTCGCACCAGTTGGTACCGAGCCGCCTGTCGCAGCACGCTGCTGCTCAAGGGCTTCCTGTAAAGTTTGACTCTGAGATAAGCCTGGTGCGCTCCGCAAAGCATCCCTTACAACCGGCACCCGCTGGTTGTAAGGGGATATACTTATTCTCAAGCAGATACCTCAAGGTATTATCCGCATTATCCGTCGCACCCTGGAAATACGTATGCGATAGAGAAGGGTTTGCGGCTATCTGTCTGTCCGCCCGGTCTGAAGGGGTCAAATATGGAACGCGACCTATCGTCTGATTCGCCATCTGCGGAGCGTATCTATACCCTAGCCCTGCACCTGCAACCGCGGACAAACCGTCCCACAGCGGATTAGTCGTGTTCCCTGTCTGTGCCGTCGGCATAGCCGGTGTGCCCGCAGCAATATGCGCCTGCAACTGTTGTGGCGTTTGCGCCGTCTTTCCCCCCTTGTAGGGTGCCGCACAAATTAGCCGACGCAGTAATGAAGGTTTTTCTGCGGTTTTCGTTTCCGCTTGGTAGGGGACAGAGTTCATCAATCGGGCAAGTAAGTTCGGCATCGGCGTAAGTGAGATAAAAGATTACACGTCATTTTAACCGAAACAAAGAAGTGCCAACCGTCTAAATACGGTTGCGCCTGGTCTGTCTCATGGATTCATGTAACTGCTCTAAGCAAACACGTCGTCGAGCGTCCCAACTAATATGCGACAATAATTCCTGCCGATGTGCGGTACGTTTTGCTTGAATCCGATCCAAAGCTAAGTCAGATACCGTCAGAATAATGCTGATGTTGCCCGCTGATGACATAGTCATCAGCCCCGATGTAGCCGTAATATCTAAAAAAATGAGTCCAATCCTCGCAGCGACTATAATCCGTTTACCTGTCGCTATATCTCGATCTAATTCGCCTCTATAAAATCTTCGATCTATCTCTATCAGCAGAACAATATTATTATGAACACCGTAAGCGCTAAAAGCAACAGCACTAACGCCCTCTGCAATACTAATCCCTTGTTCCCATGTTTCTAAGTATCGGCTCCGCGCTGCGGCTTGTCTTACACTTTCAGCGTACTGTTTGTCATGATATTCCGCTGCCTCTCGCAAACCTTTCGCAAAATTCACCCCCTCATAAGTGGTATAAGCTGCCGCTATAATCACCAAGACCACAGGGTGCTTTGGCGGTCCTTTGGACGCATTAGCGACATTTTTTACGAGTCTCTTTCCAGAACTCGGCAGTAATCGCCGAACAAGGCTGATAGTAGACACCTTAACAGGAGTACCGATGCTTCCCTTCAATGATCGAATTTTAGCCGACTCACGAGCAAATTGTCGTGTAATAATGCTTTTTGCGTTAGATATCATTGCTTGACGCGTAAGTAATTTACGCCCAGCTACGTTATCCGTTAAACGCCCTGACTTTATGGCTAACTGCACACTCAACCATTTCGGAGATAATGATCTGCCTTTATTGCTCGCTTTCAATATATTTTGATCCAGTTTTTTTTGAATCCCTTTAAGTTGATCCGGCGGCAAGGCGATTGTCATTCCCGCGTACTTTGGATTATTAAGCGAGCGTATTGCTTCGTTTCCACTCAGTTTCAATTGAATTTCTTCCAACACATGTCCTGCGTTATCTACACGTATCAAATCTGCAGCAGCGTGCGGCATGCCCATACTTGCAGTAGCTAAAACTCTATCTGTGTGTCCTTGTGCAACGAGAAACTTGTTAACGTCCAACATCGTCCTTGCTTCTAACGCTTTACCAGCTATAGACGACGCACCACGCTGAGCAATATACCTTTCCGGATTAAATCCTGCTCTTCTCACTGCTTCGATACGTACAGATCCTATAGTTGAACGATAAACCTGTGAACCAGTCGCAGATCCCTGTAGTAACCGGTCCCGTACAAACGACGCTTGGCTCGCACAAACATCGCCAGTAAGCAAAAACAAAAACAGTAAAAGACCCAGACAACGATTCATCTAAAATGCCTCCAACGAAACTTTTTCTTGCAACAACAGTGTACGAACCTCACGCTCTCGATGATCCGTTTGTCGTGTTATTAATTCTCCCTCCCTCTGCGAGTATAAAGCACCAACCACAGGCTCTAGCATTCCTGTGTCGATAAACGATATTTGCAGTATAGTCGAGTCTGCGGATAAGGTACGCACTGCCCACAAGTTATAGCGTAACCTCTGTAACCTCTGCGCCTCTTGACTCGCAGTCTTAAGTCTGGAAGAAAAATCTGACGCTACGTCTGTATCCGATGTTTCCTCGTTATAACCAGCCCAAGAAAGAAGACCAGAAGCATTCAGCACAAAAGATAACGAACGGATACCCTCCAAAATTTCCTGGTACCTGCCCTTTTTCCACGAAACTCGACCGTCTACTTCGCTTTCACGCGATGGAGCCACAGACGTATCCAAATCCCTATTTCGCTCTGCTTCAACCTCCTGCTCAAAACGAACAACCGACTGCAACAACTTCTCCTCTATACTTTCCACTACTTGCCCTATCTTTTGCTTTAACACAGGCATATCTGGCACTTCAACAGCCCCACTACCGATATCAAACAAAAAATCAATTTCGTCCTGCCCAGCAAAAGGTTGAACTTTATCCAAATCTTGCGTCGAAATCTCGCTTGCATAAGCTTCTAACCTCACAACAATATCTTCTACACATTCTCGTAACGTTTTTTCCTGTGCATCAACAACAAGCTGATATATGTGCCAATTTTGCCGCAAATGATCTGCGTCTTTCGACTGCAGCAACGCAGCGTCAAGGCTCTCTAAAAACGTACCCCACTGCTGATATCGCACCTGTAGATCCGATTGAGAAACAAACTGCTCGAAAGCACCGAACATCTCCGTCGCTGCATCAGGATTCGCCATAAACTGGTCTAAAGCCAGCGCAATAATTGCCGCACCCAGCATGTCTGAGTCCGCTCGCTGACTTAACTGCAAACCTTCTCTAAAAGTTTGAACAATACCCTCCACGTCCGAAGTGCCCTCGCTTCGGCAACCTGCGATAGCAACGACAGCCAAAACAACAAAAATGTGTCTTTTTAGCATAGCAAAATAACGATTTACTTGACCTCTCGAAACTCCAAAACAATTGCGTCCGCCTGATTGGCAAACGACCCAAGCTCTTCTCTAACAAGCCCGCCTCGAATATCGGCAAACTTAACGCCCAAAATGTCAGAAAGATGCCGCTCTCTAATCCACGTATCCGCGTCCAAAATACGAAAAGTCACTGTCTCATCCGCCCATTCTCGCAGTTCAAATTGACTGTGAACGTCTTGAGAAAAGCCTATTTGCCAACTCCTAGCTCTAGCAAGCACTCGTCTCTGTTCCTTGCCATCCACAGCAATACGAACGCTCAACCTTGGCGCACCGCCACCTGAATACTCAACACGTCGCGTCAATGCCGACGACCGTGGAACTACGATAGAGTGCAGACTAAAATAGCGCTGAACCCCTGCAAACTCAAACCGAACAACCTCCCGTCCTTTTCCTCCCTCCGATATCCATGTACTACGCCATTGCTGGCGATCGTCTGGATTCTCACGAATTCGCTTCGCCAAATTATCCAGCAGATCTTTCGCATTCATTCGCATAATCGCGCGATTTGTGCCTGTTTGCGTCCAAATCAGCACCTCCACCGCCTCATCGTGAGGAATGAGATAAGGAGTGTCCTTCATTTTTTCCAAATACTGCCCATTCAAAAACTCACGCTTACCCACAGCAGTCAGGTAAATAAGCGACCATGAATCACCCCAACCCGTTACCGAGACATAGACATTGTCCCCTTCCTTGAACTGCGGAATGTCTGCCCTTACAAAGGCTACGTCACTGACAGACCCCGCAACCGTCGAAGCGCACACCAAACTAACGACAATTCCAAACAAACAAAGCATTGACCTATGCTTTCCCATGTCATTCTCCTTTGTAAACTAAAGTGATCTATGTTACGTTTACTCGCCCAAACCCAGATTCCGCAAGTCATTTTGCGCCGTCTCGTTTCCTTGCGCAGCAGCTAAACGCAACAACTCTATAGCGTAATCTTTATCCTGACAAACACCACGTCCTGCGTATAAACATATCGCTAAGTTACGTCGCCCGTCTGCGTGTCCTTGCTCCGCTGCCTTACGAAACCATTTAACCGCCTCGACATCACTTTGAGGGAAACCCCACCGACCTGTACTATATGTCAGCCCGAGTAAATTTTGCGCTTCCGCATCTCCAGCTCGCTCCGCTCCATAACGAAGGAAGATTCTGAATGCGACGCTTCGTCCTTCGGCGCTGCTAAAAAATCGCACCGCCGACAACCAGCGACCCCACAAGGATAGATCCAGCAACAGCGAATCTACCGATTAAAACTAACCGCGAATTAGCATCAGGCGCAGACATAAACACATCTCGTTCGAGCCCGACCCCAAAGAACCCAAAGAACGGGAACGCCTGCGCTACTTAAAGAAACGGATCAATCCCACCGACTAAAGTGGTGTACCCACGGTACCGACGTCACGTTCACGGCTTACACGCATACGCTCCCTTTAACGGAAGCGACAGCTTTTGTAAGCCACAGATGGCATCCCCGCCCGGCAAACGCCGTTAGTCAT
>Ga0099364_10005255_pt1 | contig 19302 bp, 13 predicted proteins | sample TergutTh196P3_FD_73070 | JGI IMG/M metagenome (GOLD analysis project Ga0099364, IMG submission 73070) | Microcerotermes parvus P3 segment gut microbial communities from Pointe-Noire, Republic of the Congo - Th196 P3 | ecosystem: Host-associated > Arthropoda: Insects > Digestive system > Gut ...
GCCGCCCGTTCCGGCAGCCGCATAGTTCTTCAACTCATATGAATACATTGTAGCTTGGTGCTATTTGACCGGGTCTGTTAGGTTTGCGCTCTATTCGCCGCAGCCGAAACTTGTTACACAACAATACCACTGGTATTTCAAGGGATTGGGGCGAAGGCAAACGGGAAAAGACGCTGCAAGGTTTGTGTACTTATTTTGAGAATGGAGTACTAGTGCTTCGTTTATTAAATAACAGCCATCCCCGGTCAGCCGGTCGCCAGCGCCCTTTCAAGCCAGACAGCGGCAACGTCAATCGCCTCAAAAAAACTGGTTTTCTCGCTTTTCTTGACAACCCTGTCCCGGGACTTGAGTTCGGGATCCGTAAGCTGCAACTGGACAACGATCCGCGACGCGACGTTTAAATCCTGAGCTGCCCGCGTTTCAGTTACCTGAAGCATAATAATGTATTTATCCGACATGCTGCCGTAATATATGAGGTTGTCCTTCCTCCTGAGCGGGCGGCCTTTATATTCGAGAATTTTAGTCTTTCCTTTAGTTGCCACGGGCATAAAAACCTCCTGCAAGAAAACAGTAACGAAATTGTAACACATTGTTTCCTTGTTGTCAATACTAAATTTTGCTTTTTAATTATGATTTTACGATGATTTTAATAATGATTCTAATGCAGTGGAATCAGTTAAGAGTTGTCCGTAAGATATGATAAAACAATCTCCTGAAGCAGTTCATCCCTGTCCAGTCTGCAAATCAGGCTGCGCGCGTTATTGTAGTTTGTGATGTATGTAGGGTCTTCGGACAGGATATATCCTACGATTTGATTGACAGGATTGTAGCCTTTTACTCTCAATGCTTCATAGACCGCAGAAAGAATAGTGCGGGTGTCATCCGCGCTGCCAATTACGTCGAATTTCCTTGTATAACCATCCACGGCCGTACCTCCTGCCCACGCCGCCGTTTCGGCGGCAAATATACTGCCAACCATTATACAGCAGACTGCGGCAAAGAGTAAAGCCAATTAGTATTACAATAACATGACAATTATTTCACTTATTACGTAGCTGTTCATCAGCGAAAGCCATTGGCAGAAGCGCTGTGAGGGGATAGCTTACATACCGGCCGTCAGCGCGCGCGCTGAGCACTTCCATTTCCGGAGAAAACTCATGCAGAAGCTGGCGGCATGTGCCGCAGGGGAAACAGTAGGAGGTGCCCTCAGAGATGATCGCGATGCGTTTAAACTCGCGCCGGCCGGCGGCAACGGCGGACGCCAACGCAGTCGCTTCAGCGCATATTGTCGCCCCAAGGGACGCGTTTTCTATGTTGCAGCCTGTGTACACAGAACCGTCCGCGCACTCAATAGAAGCGCCGACTTTGAACCGGGAGTACGGCGAATATGAATTTGCCATCGCATCCGCTGCCATATCAATCATCTTTCTGTCGGTCATTTCTTTTCCTCCCTACTTAAAGTAATTAATTCCGCTTTCAAATATGGGCTGGCGCTTGTCTCCGTAAATATTAAGCGCGACATGCCTGCCGTATCGTTCCGAATGCCCCATTTTGCCGAAAACCCTGCCGTCAGGGCTGAAAAGCCCTTCGACCGCCATTGCGGAGCCGTTTGGGTTGACTGATGCAGCCATTGACGGTTTGCCGTCTGAATCGGTGTACTGCGTCGCAATCCTGCCGCTCTCCGCAAGCCGGGCTATCGTATCCTCCGGCGCGATGAAGCGCCCCGAGCTGTGGGATATTGCGGCGGCATACACTTCGCCGACGCTGCAAAGGCTCATCCAAGGCGAGTTGACAGACGCGACGCGGGTATACGCATATCCCGCCTGATGCCTGCCGATCAGATTGCCGGTGAGCGCCGGAATACCGCCGTCCGGCGGGACAATCTCGCCGAAGGGCACAAGGCCGAGCTTTATCAGCGCCTGAAAACCGTTGCCTAGTCCAAGAATAAGCCCGTCACGCGTTTTCAGATGTTCATGTATTGCGTCGGATATGACCGGGTTGCGGAAAAACGCGTCAATGAACTTCGCCGGGCCGTCCGGCTCGTCCCCGAGGGAAGAGCCGCCCGGGATAATCACGATTTGGCTCTCACTTATCGCCCGCGCGGACTCAAAGAGAGATTGCTTAAGCATTTCCGCCGTGAGATTTCTCACAACGATTATATTAGGCTTACCGCCCGCGCGGCTAACTGCGCGCGCGGCGTCAATTTCGCCGTTTGTGCCCGGGAACGTGAGTATCAATGCGCGTGGTGCGGCGAACTTTTCGCTCGCGGTAATAACATGCCTGACGTCAAAACTAATTTCGGGAATCGTTTCAGCAATCGCTGCTTGAACTTTAGTTTTAGAGTTATTGTCTCCCGCATTCGCCGCCCCTTGCCCGCTGTCCGCTGCATAATGCGCGCGGCGCGGCGCGGCGCTGTCATCAGTCAGATTGATGCCCTCTGCCCTCGGCTCGGTCGGGAAAATGTCTTCCAGCACGTCTTCCCAATCGGCTTTTAAATCCATAATATTTAGTACCTTGCCGCCAAATCTTATGAGCGGCTCGGGTATCGTGCGCCCGATGGGCACGGCGCATGAAACAGGGCGGGTGACTTCCGCGATTATTGCGCCGGGAGAGTATTCAAACAGGAAATCGGGACCGGGCTGCGAGAAACACTCAAAGCCTATCTCATTGCCCAGTGACATTTTGAAAATACCTTCAGCCGCGCCGCCCTCAGTGATTGCCCATGCCGAAACAATCGTCTTATCCGCTATGAGCGAGCGGATATTCCGCCAGGTCTGCTTCATTGCCCTTAAATCATTGTCAGGGGCAAAAACAACGACTGACCTGCCATGTTCTTTAAATTCGGGGGATATTACGTTGCCGGCTTCATTCGGCGCTATGGCAAAGGAAACAAGCGTCGGGGGGGCGTCCAGATCGTTGAAGGAGCCGGACATGCTGTCTTTTCCGCCGATTGCCGCAAGCTCCAGACCCATCTGGGCCTCAAATGCGCCCAACAGCGCGGAAAAGGGCTTGCCCCAGCGGACAGGGTCGTTCCGCAAACGCTCAAAGTATTCCTGGAATGACAGGTAAACGCGATCAGGGTCGCATCCGGAGGCGACGAGCTTCGCAACGGATGTTATAACCGCCGTTTTAGCGCCGGTAAACGGGTTTGCAGTAGAGAGATAAGGGTCAAAGCCAAAGGCCATTACAGAACAAGTCGTCGTCGCGGAGCCGGCGTCGAATGCGGGGAGCAGCGACGCCATTGCCTGGACAGGAGCAGATTGAGTCCTGCCGCCGTTTTTCATAAGAACGCCGGACGCCCCGGCAGTACCGTCAAACATCTCATACAGCCCCCGCTGTGAGCAAAACCGGAGATCACGGACAAGAGCCCTGAGCCTGTCAGCGGACGCCGCCGCATCAGCAGCTCCGCATACGAACGAGCCGTCCGCCACTCCCTCCTCTCTCCTCTCTCCTCTCTCCTCTCCGTTTGCCTCTCCGTTTGCCTCTCCTCTATCCTCTCCGACTGTCTCAGGCCCAACCCGCACAGCGGTTTCCTTTACAGCGCCGTTTGTAGACAGAAATTCACGGGAGATATCAACTATGACCGTGCCTTCGTGGCGCATAACAAGTCTTGGCTCTTTGGTGACTTCGGCAATAACGTAAGCTTCAAGATTTTCGTATCCGGCTTTTTCGATAAGCTTTCCGGCGTTTTCCGGCGCTGTGACTATTGCCATGCGCTCCTGAGATTCCGAAAGGGCTATTTCCGTCCCGTCAAGTCCTTGATATTTCAGACGTACCGAACTAAGGTCGATATCAAGCCCGTCCGCAAGTTCGCCAACCGCGACAGAGACGCCGCCAGCGCCGAAATCGTTGCAGCGTTTGATTATCTTAGTGACTTCAGGATCAAGAATCATTCTTTGTATTTTGCGTTCCTCCACCGCGTTGCCCTTTTGCACCTCCGAGGCCATTTCAGTGAAGGACTCGGTCGTTTGCGGTTTTGACGAGCCTGTCGCGCCGCCGATGCCGTCGCGCCCGGTTCTGCCGCCGAGCAGGATTACTTTGTCGCCGGGAGCAGGAACCCCGCGCACAACATTTTCAGCTTTTACCGCGCCGACAACCGCTCCAAGCTCCATGCGCTTGGCTATATAGCCGGGATGGTATATCTCATGCACGAGACCGCTCGCGACTCCGATTTGGTTGCCGTATGATGAGTAGCCCCGGGCAGCGGTGGTCGTGAGTTTTCTCTGGGGAAGCTTGCCGGGGATTGTGTCCTCAAACGCTGCGCGCGGGTCGCCGGAGCCGGTGACGCGCATCGCCTGATAAATATATGCCCTGCCGGAGAGAGGGTCACGTATCGCGCCGCCGACGCAGGTGGCCGCTCCGCCGAAAGGTTCTACCTCGGTGGGGTGGTTGTGGGTTTCATTTTTGAACATTAGCAGCCAATCCTCGGTTTTGCCGTCTACCTCGGCGCCAATGCGTATTGAGCATGCGTTTACTTCCTCGGAAATGTCAATGTTTTCGAGGAGTCCGCGCCCGCGCAATACCTTTGCGGCTATAGTCGCAATATCCATAAGCGTCTGCGGACGGGCGTCCGCTTCCTCGCCGTAAGCCTCGCGCCTCGCGGCAAGGTAGCTTTCATACGCGGCGCCGACGTCCGGGTCGTCTATTGAAACGCCGGTAATATGTGTGTTGAATGTGGTATGGCGGCAATGATCCGACCAATAAGTGTCGATAAGCCGCAGCTCAGTCACAGTCGGGTCGCGTTTTTCCGTATCACGGAAATATGTCTGCATGAAACGCAAATCCCCCATGTCCATAGCAAGGGAGAAGGCTGCCTGATAGCCAAGAAGGTCATCTTCACGGGCTGATATGAAGCCACGGACAGTTTCGACCGGATCCGGTTTCGGATATTTTATAATCAGCGTTTCCGGCTTTTCGTCCGCAGCCGCCCGGGTTTCAAGGGGGTTGATAAGATAGCTGCGGATTTTCTCCATTTCATCGTCACTGACGTCGCCGGAAAATACATATGCTTTTGCGGTTTTAACGGTGATGGGGGAGGTGGAGAGGAGAGAGGAGAGAGGAGAGAGGAGAGAGGTATCAGGGTGTGCGGCGCCGTGCTCTCTTATGCTGACGACATCTCTGCCGAGAGCGGAAACCGACAGCATTTGCAGACATTGTTCGCAGGCGTCCGCACGCTGGTCGTATTGGCCGGGCACGGGTTCTATGTTTAGCGTACGGCAGTTTTTTTCAAAACCCGGCGGGTATTCATCATAGAAATCGTCTGTCTGCGGCTCGGAAAACACGGTGCAGCGCGCTGCCTTATATATTTCCTCCGAAATACCTTCAACATCATATCTATTGAGTATACGCACAGATTCAAGTCCGCGTACCCCGAGGAACTCCCGTAATTGATATAAAACGGCATTAGCCTCAATATCAAAGCCTTTTTGTTTTTCGGTATAGCATCGCAATACGTTCATAAAAAGAATCTCCTAACGCGGGCAAGCCGCGGTTTTTTATTTAAGTCAGCATTGTCAGGTCGATTAACCAGTCTGTGAAGCTGCGGAATACGCCGCTCTGGCTGGGTTCGGCGCCGGAAACGGCGCCCATAGGGGTATATATTGCATACCTTTTGTACAAAATAGGCACAAAGGGGGCGTGAATATTGATATCTTCGCAAAGGAGCCTTGCGGCTGCCCGCTCTGAGGCGTCCGAACCTGCTGAAAGGAAGTTGTCTATCAGAAGCCTGTTCTCGGCATTGCCCATTCCGCCGTAATCCAACCTTCCGCCCGGAAGAACCAGTGAAGAAATGTCAAAATCCGCGCTTAGCACCGTCTCGCCGTAAAACATGTCAAAATCTTTCAGTTCAAGCGCGTTAATAAAATTCGGCCAAGGAAGCTCGCGGACGACGACATTGATGCCGGTTCGTCTTAAGGAGCTTGCTATCCTGTGGGCGGCCTGCACCTTATGGGTGTTTTCGCTGTTAACAATAAAATCTATGGTAAACTTCATAAACCCGCCGCCGCCATCCGGATATTCAAGGAAGGTATCGTTGTCATGGTCTTCAAAGCCTGATTCGAAAAGCAGTGCCGCCATCGCCCTGTGCGGGTGCGCGGCGGAAGATTCCCATTGGGGATTGTACAGCCTGTACGCGGGCGAAATCGCCAGCGGGGCCGCTAGGGATTGACCCGGCATTATCTCGCTTACGATATAGTCACGTTCGATAGAGAATCCGATGGCACGGCGCAGGTTTTGATCCCGGAGCGGGGCGATGCGCGTATTAAACCCGATAAACTGCAGCGCCGTCGTGTCATAGAAGCGAGTCTCATGGAAACGGTTAATCCTGATGTCGAAAACATTTGAAGGGTCGTCCCACAATAAACTCAGTTCCCCGTTGTCGAAAAGCTCCGTCAATTCGTGATCGCCGCATTGCCTTAAATAAATTGACGATACGGGCAGGTCAAGAAAACGCCTGTACCCGGCGAAGCGTTCAAGACGCATTTCGTCAGAATCGGAAAAGATATAAGGCCCTGTTCCCGGCGGAACGCGGTATTCGATAGAGCCGCTTTTTATTATCGGGACGTCAAGCAAATTGACAAAGCGGTTATGAGGCGAATGGAGTACGACTACCAAAGTCATGTTCCCATCCGTGGTTATGCTTCGGATATTTCTCAGCCGGTTGGCAAACCGCCCGATGCGTACTGCCTGCCTGAGAGAGTAAGCCGCGTCCTCCGCCGTCATTGTTGTGCCGTCGCTCATAGATATGCCAGCTCTCAGCTCGAATCTGTATGTGATATTGTCCTCCGTCGTCCAGCTCTCGCAGAGTACGGGCTGGACGTTTAAGTTTCCGTCAAGTACAAAAAGGGATTCGTACATAAGCGAAGACAATATGATATTATCGCTGCTAAGGCTGATTATTGGGTTAATGGGGCTTTCAGGGTCATACCGCAATGTGAACCGCCCGCGCACTCTGGGGACGCTTATAGGCACGACCGGCTCCTCTGCTTCCTCCTCCGGTGGCGGCGGCTGCGGAACCGTAGCGCCGGACTGGGCGGCAGGAAACAACATACACCCCTGCAAAACCAAAGCCAAAAGCAGCAAAACGATGATGACTAAGCGCAATGAATGCCTTTTATTCAACTTTCCGCCCTCCACTCTCAACTCTCCACTCCTTAAGTATTCCTCCCGCAGCAGTCTTTGTATTTCATAGGCAGGCCGTTCGGGCGCAGCTTGCCGCATGGGCAAGGTTCGTTCCGGCCGATTTTCGGGCCTTTTTTTACAGGTTGTTTCTTTATTGTGCCGTCCCCGCCGGCGTTTTGCGCCGAGGCGGTGATATTTCCGGCCACGCTTCGGCGTTTCAGCGGGTCTTCTTTTCTGACGCGGACAACGAATATACGCCTTACGACCTCTTCCTTTATCCCGTCGATCATAGTCTCGAACATACTAAAGCCTTCGCGTTTATATTCATCGACAGGGTTTATCTGCCCGTACGCGCGCAAACGGACGCCTTCGCGCAGTTCTTCCATAGCGTCGATGTGCTCCATCCAGAACTCATCGACGACGCGAAGCATAATAACCCTTTCAAGCTCTCGCATTAGCGGGACGTCGCCGCCGGGTATAAGGCCGAGTTCCGTTTCTTTTGCGGCATAGGCTGCCATAGCCTTCTCCTCAAGCAGCCCTTGCAGGTCCTCCCGTGCCAGCCCCTCTTCAGGCAGCTTTATTTCTCCTTTTTTCAAAAAAAGGCTTTCAAGCGGGCTTAGGGTCTCCTTGAGCTTAGCCGCCTCAATAATAAAGTCCTCTCCGCCGAAACCGAAGCCGACCGCGTTTTCGATGACCTCTGAGATCATGGATGTGATGCTCTGCTGAATATCATCCCCGTTAAGCACTTTTTGGCGTTGATCGTATATCAGCTTGCGCTGGGTGTTCATGACGTCGTCATATTCAAGGACGTGTTTGCGCGACTGGAAGTTCCGGCTTTCTACCCTGCGCTGGGACGTCTCGATAGCATTCGAGAGCATTTTCCTGTCAATGGGCATATCATCGTCGAGTCCGAGGGTATCCATCATACCCATAATTTTTTCAGAGCCGAAAAGCCGCATTATATCGTCGGTGAGCGCAATATAGAAACGCGTTTCGCCGGGGTCGCCCTGACGGCCGGCGCGTCCGCGAAGCTGATTATCTATGCGGCGCGCCTCATGGCGCTCGGTTCCGAGGATGAAAAGCCCGCCCGTCTGCTTGACCTTTTCAGCCTCGGCGGAGGTTATTGCACGGTGCTTTTCCATCCTCTCGGAAAACATCAGGCGCGCGTCGATAACGTCCTTGTCCGTTGTTTCGGCATATCCGGTGGCCTCAGTGATCAGCTCATCCGACAGCCCGGCCTTCTTCATATCGTTTTTAGCGAGGTATTCCGGGTTGCCGCCCAGCATGATGTCGGTTCCGCGCCCGGCCATGTTCGTCGCGATTGTCACAGAGCCGACCTTGCCCGCCTGTGCGACTATCTCCGCTTCCTTTTCATGGTGCTTGGCGTTGAGCACGCTATGGGGGAGGCCGCGTTTTTTGAGCAACGCGGACAAAAGCTCGCTCTTTTCAATCGAAACCGTGCCGACAAGCACAGGCTGCCCCTTTTTGTAGCACTCTTCAATTTTATCAATTATTGCCCTGTACTTGCCTTCCTCGCTTCTGTACACCACATCCGGGTTATCTATACGCACAAGCGGTCGGTTTGTCGGAACTTCGATTATGTCCAGCTTATATATCGTGCCGAACTCCTCCGCTTCCGTCAAGGCTGTTCCTGTCATGCCGGAGAGCTTTTCGTAAAGGCGGAAATAATTCTGAAAAGTGATTGTAGCGAGTGTTTTGCTTTCGCGGGCGACTTCGACGCGCTCTTTGGCCTCAATCGCCTGATGCAGCCCTTCCGAATACCGTCTGCCTAGCATGAGACGGCCTGTGAACACATCGACAATGATAACCTCGCCGTCCTTAACGACATAATCAACGTCCCTCTGCATTGTCCCGTGGGCGCGCAGGGCTTGATTAATGTGGTGGGACAGGGTACTGTTTTCCAGATCGGCAAGGTTTTCCAGATTGAAATGCCTTTCCGCCTTTTGGATGCCGCGGGCTGTGAGCGTCGCTGTCTTGGCTTTTTCATCTACAAAGAAATCCGCGTCAAGAGTTTCGTCATCCTGCGCTTTTTCGTCCACAGACGCGTAGACGACTTTTTTCAGGCGTACGACAAAATCATTGACCTTTGTGTACATGTCGGTGGATTCATCGCCCTGGCCTGATATTATCAGCGGAGTCCGGGCTTCGTCGATCAGTATCGAGTCAACCTCGTCAACAATGGCGTACGTGTGCCCGCGCTGAACCATATCTTGTTTGTACAGGGCCATGTTGTCTCGGAGATAGTCAAAGCCCAGCTCGTTATTTGTACCATAGGTGATATCGGCGCCGTAGGCCGCGCGGCGCTCGTCCCCGCCGAGTCCGTGGACGATGAGTCCGACGCTCAGCCCCATATATCGGTGGACTTTTCCCATCCATTCGCTGTCGCGCCGGGCGAGATAGTCGTTTACTGTGACGACGTGCACGCCTCTGCCGGCGAGTGCGTTCAGATATGCCGGCATAACGGCCACGAGCGTCTTGCCTTCGCCTGTCTTCATTTCGGAGATACGCCCCTGATGCAGCACAATACCGCCGATAAGCTGAACCATGAACGGACGCATTCCCAGAACCCGGTCGCAAGCCTCGCGGGCTGCGGCGAAAGCCTCCGGCAGGATATCGTCAAGAGTCTCGCCGCCGTCCAGCCGGGCTCTAAACCCGGCGGTTTTTCCGCGCAACGCCTCGTCAGACAGAGCACGGTATTCGTCCTCAAGAGCCTCTATCTCAGCGACAAGGGGCGCAAGTGATTTAAGCTCCCTGTCGTTATGAGTGCCGAAAATTTTTGAAAAAACTTGTTTTACCATATAGCAGCCTTTCTGATCGGGAGCGCTTTCCAACGCTCCGCCAATACTCGATTTGATATTATATCATAAGTTTTTGTACAAAAAAAGAATAATATTTTTTTGCGAATTGTTATTCCCTATTTGCTCTTAACTGGACAGACCTTGCCGGAATGGGGCTGTTTTTTGCATTCCGTAGCGCGGAGCAAGGATGCAGAGCGCCGCGAATAGGCGCAGGATGCGCCTTTGAGCGATAGGAATGCAAAAAATAGCCCCATTCCGGCAAGGTCTTCGTTAGGCTCTGACCTGTAACATTTGCTCGTTGCAAAATTATGTTTACTGCCGGAGTAAAAGATGATAGAATAGCAATGATACTGTTTTGCTATAGGGTGAAAGCTGAATGAGACTTGTTTTTCGGGCAATACTTAGGTTTTTTCAGGAAGCGGATGTACTCCTGCTGCTTTTGTGCATTGTCAGCTCTGTATTTGGGATGTTTCTCATATCAAGCGCGACAAGCGGCATGGAGGGCAACTTTATTTATGTCCAGCTTGGCGCCGCCTTACTCGGGATTGTGCTTTTTGTGCTGTTCTCATATATTGATATTGATATAATCGCGGACAAGTCGGCGATGCTGCTTGTCATGAGCATGGTTCTGATTGCGACGCTGTTTTTGTGGGGGGAAGGGGATGAGCTTGGAACCAGGGTCGCGTGGCTGCGTTTCTGGGGTATAGGCATACAGCCCGCAGAGGTCGTGAAAGTTCCGTTTACAATTATTATCGCGAGTATGCTCGCAAATTACATAGAGCGCAAGACCATCAACACATTTGTTTCGCTCTTTAAGGTCGTGTTTGCGGCCAGTCTGGTTCTTGGACTTATCATAGCTTCGTCGGCCGATTTCGGTTCCATGCTGATGTATGTATTTATCTTGCTGACAATGCTCTTTATAGGGGGCATTAGGTTCAGGTGGTTCTTATTTGGCGGGGCGATCATTGCCGCCGTTTTCCCGCTGGTCTGGAATAACATCCTGGAAGAGAAACACAGGGAGCGGATTATGGCTCCGTTTGTCGATTATCAGACGATAGACCCGACCAGACAAGGCGTACTGTGGCAGCCTGATATGAGCGTAAGGGCAATTGCGGCCGGAGGGATTTACGGGCAGGGAATCGGAAACGGCAGGATAACACAGTCGGGGAACCTGCCGGGGCAGCATACAGACTTCATCTTCTCCGTGGCGGGCGAGGAGTTGGGCTTCGCGGGATGCCTGGTAATAATGCTGCTGCTGGCTGCGATTATCATAAGATGCGTCTATGTTGGGATAAAGTCGAACAACTCGCTGGGGATGCTAGTCTGCATTGGGTTTGCGGGCATGTTTATCGCCCAGACGCTATTAAATATTGGCATGAGCCTTGGGATTCTGCCGGTAATAGGGATTACGCTCCCGTTTTTCAGTTACGGGGGGTCGTCGATAGTGACGTTTTTTGCCGCTGCGGGAATAGTTTCGGGAATAAAAATGAGGCCGAAGACAACTCGCTTCAGGGCAATGTGAGGGTAGTTGAGAGCTGAAAGCTGAGGGTCATGGATTTATGATTTGCTCCGGGGGTTTTGATTGATGGGTTTGAGGGAAGATCGGGAGGAACTGGAGAGAGGCGTCTTGTCGCCTCTGGCGTCATTTGCGGGAGACTCAAAGGGGCGCGGTGCCGATGAGCCGGAATGCGGGATCAGGACGTGCTTCCAGCGTGATATTGACAGGATTACGCATAGCAAAGCTTTCCGCCGGCTGAAGCATAAAACGCAGGTTTTTCTGCAGCCGGAAGGCGACCACTACAGGACGCGGCTTACGCATACGCTGGAGGTCATGCGCATTGGCAGGACTATCGCCCGCGCGCTCCGGCTGAATGAGGATCTCGCCGAAGCCGTTGCCCTTGGACATGACTTGGGGCATACGCCTTTCGGCCATGCGGGCGAACGGGCGCTTAATGAGCTTCTTTCAAAAGAGGGCGGATTCAAGCACAACGAGCAGAGCTTGAGGGTCATAGAGAAGGTAGAAAAAGACGGCAATGGACTAAATCTCACCCATGAGGTCAAAGACGGCATATTATGCCATACGGGGGACGTCAGGCCCGCCACGCTCGAGGGTAATGCCGTCAGGCTTGCCGACAGGATAGCATATATAAACCACGACGTGGACGACGCCGTGCGGGCAGGGATCATGAAGGAGGCGGATATCCCGGAGGAGGTCTCGCGCGTTTTCGGCACAGGGCACAGCGGGAGGATTAACTCCCTAATACGCGACGCGGTCGAACAGAGCGGAAAAAGCGGCGAGATAAAGCTCAGCCCGCGTGCGGCTGTTGCCTTTGACATTTTTTACGATTTTATGTTCAACAGCGTTTACCACAACATGAAAGCAAAAAGCGAAGAAACAAAGGTTTTCGGCATACTGAGCGGGATATTCGGCTATTATATGGAAAACCCCGATAAACTGCCGGACGACTACCGGAACATGACCGAACGCGACGGCCTGAAGCGGGCCGTTGCGGATTATGTGTCAGGCATGACTGATAAATACGCCATTTCCAAATACGGCAAATTGTTTGTCCCCGGAGCCTGGGAGGTTCTTTAAAATGCCTATTCCTGACAGTTTCCTTGACGAGCTTGTAGGCAGGACGGATATTACCGGGCTTGTCGGCGAATATGTCCGGTTGACTAAGCGGAGCGGAGGCAATATCTTTGGCCTGTGCCCGTTCCACAGTGAAAAGACCCCGTCGTTTTCTGTCAACGCGGACAAGCAGATGTATTACTGTTTTGGCTGCGGGAAGGGCGGAGGATGTGTTAACTTCCTTATGGAAATAGAAAACCTCAGCTTTCGCGACGCGGTGGAGGTATTGGCAAAACGCGCGGGCATGACCGTGCCCGAAAACGGCGAAGCGGACGAGCTTGCGGGAAAGCGCCGGAGACTCCTGGAGCTCAACCGCGACGCGGCGCGGCATTTTTACGAGACTCTCGCCTCACCCATTGGCAAGGCCGCGCGGAGCTACCTTGCCGGGCGCGGGATATCGAAAGCGATGGTCACGCGCTTTGGGATCGGCGCCGCTCCGGACAGTTGGACCATGCTCTTAGACGCGATGACCGCGAAAGGCTACTCAAAGCAGGAGCTTATTGACGTCGGGCTTGCAAGGAGCGGGAAAAAGGAAGGCGGGGCGTACGACCTGTTCAGAAACAGGCTGATGTTCCCTGTCATAAACGTGCGCGGGGACGTCATAGGCTTTTCGGGCAGGATACTCGGCGACGGGGAGCCAAAGTACCTCAATTCCCCTGAAACGATTGTTTTCAACAAAAGCCGAAACCTGTTTGCCCTCAATACCGCGAAGAAAACGAAATCCGGTATGCTGATACTTGCCGAGGGAAACACAGATGTAGTAGCTCTGCATCAAGCGGGTTTTGACTGCGCGGTGGCGTCGCTCGGGACGTCGCTGACCGCGGAGCAGGCGCGGCTAATGTCCAGATATACGGGCAAGGCGGTTATCGCCTACGACTCTGACGAGGCCGGCCGCAAAGCGGCGCTTCGAGCCATACCGCTGCTTGAAAAAACAGGTATGAGCGTCAAGGTCGTCAGCATGGGGGACTCAAAGGATCCGGACGAATACTTAAAAAAACACGGCGCCGACGCTTTTCAGACGCTAATCGAGCGCAGCGAAAACCACATAGAGTACCGCCTTATGGCGATAAAAAGCAAGGCGGATCTAAGCTCTGACGAGGGCCGCATACAATACCTTGCCGCCGCGACTGATTTGCTTGCGGAGCTTGCGAGCAGACCCGAACGAGAGATATACGGTGCGCGGGTCGCCGTGGAGGCAGGGGTATCTCAGGAGTCGGTTGGAAGCGAGGTCGAAAAAAAGACAAAAGCAAGGGCGGCGAAACAAAAACAGGAGTTTGAAAGGCGGGTGACACGCCCGGCGGCCGCCATGCAGCCCGAGGACAAATCCCTCAGATATCAAAACGAATACTCTGCAGCGGCAGAGGAAACCCTCGTCAGTTGCCTGATGCGAGACCCGTCGCTTATTAAAGCTGCGGAAGAATTGGGGTTTTCACCGGAGGAGTTTACGTCACCGCTGCTCAGAAATGTATTTGAGGCGCTCTTGAGGCGTGCCTCGGACGGCGGGGATACGTCGCCCAGACTTATTATGAGCGGGCTTGAGGCGCCGGAGGCGGCGCGCCTGACCGCAATACTGCAAAAGCCGGAAGCATTGAGGCATGGCGAAAAGCCTGTTCGCGACTGCATAGCAAAAATCAGAGCGGAGAAATTCAAGTCAGGGGAGCCGGACGGGGATTTGCTCTTGGAAATAAAACAATACAGAGAAAAGAAAGATTCCGGGGGGTAAGGTTTTGGAAGATACAAGAATGGATATAGAAGAGCGCGCCGCAGGGAGCGATAACACCGGGGAATGCACCGAAAAGACGCAGGAGCAATACAACGAGGAAAGGCTCAACGCGCTTGTGGAGGAAGGGAAGAGAAGGGGCAGCCTCAGCGCGAAAGAGCTGCTGGACGTTCTTGAGGATATGAACCTTGAACAGGAGCAGATCGACAAGTTTTACGACACTCTCGAAAACCACAATATCGACACGACGGAATCCGACGAAGCGGGGTTTCTGCCTGTTGACGATATCGCTCCGGAAATCGAGGAATTGCAAGAGATAGAAACCCTCGCCGAAGATGAGATCATCGACCCGGAAACGCTGGTAGACAACTACAGCGTGGACGACCCTGTTCGGATGTACCTAAAAGAAATTGGCAAGGTCAGCCTACTGTCCACAGAAGCGGAAATCGAACTTGCCACGCGGATGGCTGAGGGCGACAAAGAAGCAAAAAGAAAGATGGCGGAGGCCAACTTGAGGCTGGTCGTCAGTATTGCCAAGCGTTATGTCGGCAGGGGGATGCTATTTCTGGATCTGATTCAGGAAGGGAACCTCGGGCTTATTAAAGCCGTCGAGAAATTTGACTATACAAAGGGCTACAAATTCTCGACATACGCAACCTGGTGGATACGACAGGCAATCACGCGGGCCATAGCGGATCAGGCCCGCACGATCAGAATACCCGTACATATGGTAGAAACCATCAATAAGGTGATGCGGATATCACGCCAATTGCTGCAGGAGCTTGGGCATGACCCTACGCCGGAGGAAATCGCCGCCGATATGGGGCTGCCGGTTGAGAAAGTGCGTGAAATATTGAAGATAGCGCAGGAGCCGGTGTCACTGGAAACTCCGATAGGCGAGGAAGAGGACAGCCACCTGGGCGACTTTATCCCGGATGAGGACGCCTCGGAACCGGCTGAGGCCGCATCCTTTACGCTGCTGAAGGAACAACTGGCCGAGGTCTTGAGCACGCTTACGCCGAGGGAGGAAAAAGTCCTCCGCCTGCGGTTCGGGATAGAGGACGGGCGGACGCGCACCCTTGAGGAAGTGGGCAAGGAATTTAACGTTACTCGTGAAAGGATACGCCAAATCGAAGCAAAGGCGCTCAGAAAGCTCAGGCACCCAAGCCGCAGCAAGAAGCTGAAGGATTTTTTGAACTGACGCGAGGCGTCGATGAGGCATGCCGACGATTGTCGAATACACCCCCCATGAGAAAAAGGCGCATAACGCGCCTTTTTTCACAATGCGTACCGGGGATTGCGGGTCAAGCCCGCAATTACGGTATTACTTAACTTGAGCAAAAAGCCAGTATCAGCCTATATCGCTCCGGTTTCACCGGAGGGTTCGTTAGCCTTATCATCAGACGCGGACTCATCGGGCTTGAATACTGACACTATCTCGATCAATCCGTCAAGCAGCAGCGTCAGAGCGTACAACGCAAGACCTACGCATACGACTAAATAGAAGGGCCATATGATAATCTGCAGATTGCTGGTTCTCTGGCCTAAATTATAGATAGAAGAAACCTGATCCACGCCCGCGTATAACATGATGCCAATGATCACGAAGCTGAGCAGATAAGTGATAAAGCTCAGTATAAGCCGTATGCGCCTGGGCAGCAAATCCAAAAATATCTCTACACGTATATGGCCTTTTGCGGACTGCAAATAAGCGATAGACAAGAATACTACCAATACAAGTGAAAGCTCTGTCAGCTCAAGAATACCCGGAATGCTGAGCGTTGTGAAGTTTCGCAGCAGCACCTGCAGAGCTGTAATAATCATAAGGACAAATGCCGCAGCCATAGCAACGTACGAAAAAACATTGTTTACCGAATTTAATACTTTTTGAATTTTTTTCATCGCAATCATCTCCTGCCCGGGAGTCCCGGACGAAAGCCCGAGACCCCCGATTCGCTATTGCCGGGAGCTTTTGACCAAGGCTCCCAGAGTTTATCTGAATTTTCTGTTTGATTCCAGAACTGTATCATACACGCGCTGGGCAGGTCTGCCCCTTGACTCCTGATCGGCTATCCACTCGGCTGTCGCAACCTCCGCCGCTGCCTGGAACTGCGCCCACACATCCGGAGGGAAGGTGTAAATATCGCCGCCGCTGTCGCGGATCTCTCCGTGAACAACCGCCGACAGCCGATCCCAATCGTCAGGCATGACGTCGATGGCGGCTTGGCCGCTCAAGTCGTCTATTACCTGCTGTAGCTCAGGCGGGAGGGAGTTGTATGCGTCGAGATTCATAACGAACATGTAGGTGACGTATTGAATCGGATGATCATAAAAGTAGTTTGCGACTTCGTAAAGTCTGCTGAAGTGTATTCCGTGATAGTCTGTTATCGCACCGTCAAAAGAGCCGTTTTGCAGGACGGAATAGAGTTCGGCAATCGGCACTCCCTCGCCCCTGACGCCTATCTGAGAGAGCGCCCTGGTGACAGAGTTAACAGCGGAGCGTATAATCAGACCATTCAGGTCGGACATAGAGTCGATACTTTGATCTCTTGTGAAGAAAATGCCTGAAGTAGTGGTTCTAAGCGCGATGACCTTGACATTTGCATACTCATCGTCAAACAGGTCGGTGTTTTCAAAGACGTCCACGAACGTTCTGGTGGCCTGCTCGGATGTGCCCAGGTCTATAGTGGGAAGGAAGAAAACCTCAGACATGGGGAAAACGTCCGGGTAGGGAGAATGTATTACCCAAGTCATGTCTATGGTCCCGTCCAGAAGCATACCCAGCGCCTGAGGATGGGCAGCTATGCCGCCGCCGTTGTTGACGTCAACCACGATATGCCCGTGGCTCTTCTCGTGCACCATTTGCGCCCACGCATGCATGTATTGCCCGGGAAGGCTTTGGTCGGAATCCGCTTGTGACAGTACGAATCTGAAAGTTGGAAGCCCTTCGAAGGGATTGCCGGCCGGGGCGCCGCCGGGATCCGCACCGCCGGAGGGAGGAGCCGAGCCGTCCGGAGACGTCCCTGCCGCGGGAGGGGCTGCGCTGCCCGGCGCAGGACCTCCGCCTCCGCCTCCGCCTCCGCCGCAGGCTGCCGTGAAGGCGACGAGCAGAATGAGCATTGCCAGTGTGATTGCAAGTCCTCTTTTCATTTTTAGATACTCTCCTTTTTTTAAATAATTTTGATCGCATCTTTATATCCGAACCCCTCACGGGATTTCAGACGCCTTGGAAGCTGTTGGGGGATAAGGTGCGCTACCGCCCGTAAAATAAACGCGGGAGCAACAGGGAAATCTGCGGGAACGCTACGAGCAGTATTAGCGCAACAATCATTCCGCACAGAAATGGAAATGCTCCCCTGAAAATCTGTGGAAGCGTGACTTCTTTCGTCACCCCCGCCATGACATAGCAGCACATTCCGACCGGTGGGGTAACAAGACCGATCATCATGCATACCGTTACGACGATTCCGAACCAAGTCGGGTTCCAGCCATACAGGGTAACAAGCGGCCAGAACATCGGAACCAGTATGATGGTGAGCGGAATCGCGTCGATAAGACAGCCAAGAAAGGCAAATATGACGATAATGATAAGTATGGCAACAATACTGGGTATGTTCATCTCGCTCGCCATACGCGCAAGCATATTCGGCAGCCCGGCGAAGTTTAAAAACTGTCCGAATATCGAGGCCCCTATCATAATAGTAAAAATCATAGATGAGGTCCGGAGAGTGTCCTTGAGCGCCAAAACTATGTTCTTGAAGGTGGCCTTTCTGGTAATTATAAGTATTACGAACGAGGCGAACGCCCCAATACCGCCGCCCTCACTGGGACTGATAAACCCTCCGAAGATTCCGCCCAGCACTACGATAAACAGCACCAGAAATCCCCACACGCCTTTGAGGGACACGAACCTCTCTTTGAGCGAATACTTTTCTCCTATTGGAGCCTTTTCCGGATTCCTTATTGCAGTAACAACGATTATGCCCATGAAAATGAGGGTGATTAGTATACCGGGCAGGAATCCCGCTGCGAACATGTTGCCTATGGATGTGCCGGAAACCGTGCCGTAGATAATAAAAGCGACACTTGGAGGGATGAGGATGCCCAAAGTGCCTCCTGCCGCTATCAGCCCCGCCGAGAATGTCTTGTCATATTTGTATTTTGCCATTTCCGGCAGCGCAACAGTTCCGATTGTCGCGGATGTGGCGGTAGCTGAGCCGCATATAGCCGCGAACAGCGCACAGGTTCCTACCGTAGCGCTTGCAACCCCGCCCCTGAAGCGGCCAAGCCACTTATCACAAGCCTCATACAACTGTGCGCTTATCCCAGAGTAAAAGGCCAACTGGCCCATAAGGATAAACAGTGGTATGACGGCGAGGGAAAAGCTGGCGGCCGTGGAATACGGTATGGTCTTGAAAAGGCCAAGCGCGGGAACCCATCCCCTGATAAGGACGAAACCAACAAAGCCGACTCCTGCCAGAGCTATTCCAACCTGGACTCCCGAGAACAACAACACGACAAGAATAACGATACCCAGCACACCCAGCAAAATTGGATCCATGTAATTACCCCCTTTAAATACTCAGATTGATTTTCACATGCAATATGATATGTTAGAAACGGACATAAGTCAATGAAAAATTGTATCATTTGTATAAAAGCCTGACAAAAAAATCAGAAATGCTATTGTAAAAACGTGATATCTTGGTATAATGAATGTGATTTAACAGTGAGTAAAAATAATTGTGAAGGGGTATTGAATATGAGCAAAAAGAGAAAAGTAATTATCACAGTGGCACAGACCGGCAATTTCCAGGGCAAGGCCCAGAACCCAAACCTGCCTGAGCAGCCTTCAGAGGTTATTCAATCCGCGTACGAATGCTACAATGCCGGAGCTGCCATAGTTCACATCCACGCCCGCAACAAGGAAGGCAAGTCCTGCAATGACCCGAAAATCTTTGCCGAAATAAACACCGGCGTCCGCGCCAAGTGCAACATCATCACGCAAAACT
>Ga0099364_10005256_pt1 | contig 19301 bp, 15 predicted proteins | sample TergutTh196P3_FD_73070 | JGI IMG/M metagenome (GOLD analysis project Ga0099364, IMG submission 73070) | Microcerotermes parvus P3 segment gut microbial communities from Pointe-Noire, Republic of the Congo - Th196 P3 | ecosystem: Host-associated > Arthropoda: Insects > Digestive system > Gut ...
CAAATCATCATAAGAAACAGACATTTGCAGAAGAATATGATAAATTTCTAAAATTTTACAACCTTACATTATCGCATAAAAAATAATGGAATAAGGGTGAGAGACAAGGGATATCGTATGTGGCTACTAAGGGAGCTTAGAGAAATAAGGTTTTTGCTACCATTCATATAGAAATTGTCATAGTGCGGTTTTTCCTAGCACTAAAAAAAAAGTTTTAGCCCAATTTTGGCAATATGCGCGTTAACGGCAGGCATTATATCCTCTTAAATGGATCTTGCTCATATGGAATGTGAAAATACGCGATACGTTCTTCTGTGGTCATATCCTTTATTTCCGCATAGATTTTCGCCTGAATTTCTTTTTTCATTTCGAGGCAATCAAATTCTTTTTTTCTTTAATCGTTTCCATAATCTATCAATTCTTTTGGGTTTCTAATTTCGAGAGTAATGTATCCCATTCTCATATTTACACTATTATAACCTTTAATTCGTTTGAGATTTACAATATGTCTAAAATTCCAACTTGCAAGTACATCCACTTTGTTAAGCGTGGCTAGGCGTTCGGCATTTCTATTCTTGTATGCGTTGTCGTATATTTTACAGTCCTTCGCATATTCATCTAATTTTCTCTTTCATTACTCAAATCTACTAATGACGAAGAAAAACCCTGTATGTTCAGTTTTACAATTGCGTCAATTACTTTATTTATTTCAGAAGTATTTAGAAATTTTTCAAGGCTCTCATCTTCATCTTTTATGGCTTTTTCGTACCAATATAAAGCCATATTTTCGTTTTTTTCTACACCTATTCCACTTTGATAAAAAAATCCTAACCAATGTTGTGCATTTGCGTGTCCCTGCTCGGCAGCCTTATGAAATAAAAGGGCTGCTTGTTCGTAGTCTTCGTGTACGCCGATGCTAACAAAATAACAATATCCTAAATTGCTTTGCGCTTCTGCGTGTCCTTGTTCGGCTGCTTTACGATACCAATATACAGCCTGCTCCTCGTTTATATTTGTATATAAACCATATTGATAGCAATATCCTAAACGACATTGCGCTTCGGCTTCTCCTTCAAAAAAAGCACGATTGTAATAACTATCGAAAATAGAGTACATTGTCATAATTTTTTATTTTTATAGCACTGCCCTGCCCAACACTTGCAGCCAACTCTTTTAGTTGCGCACAAAAATACAGATATTCTTAAAATAATAAAAGTCAAAATTTATTACCCGCAATGTGCGCAAAGGATTTAGGCAAATTCTGAATTTAAAGCACTTATCGCGTACAACGGCAAATTTGTCATCCAATTTTCTTCTTTGTAATCGGTTAAAGAAGCGCGAATGGCTTTTGTTGGCTTATGATGTTCACAATAGTTTTTGAAACTTTTCGCAAGCAAATTTACTCCTGCTTTCACTTCTATGGGAATAAGTTCGCCGTTTTCGTTTTCAACGATAAAGTCAAGTTCATATCGTCCATTGCCAAATGGATAATAGTTGATTGAAAAATCTTCATTAAGAATAAGTTGTTGAAAAACATACTGTTCGGTTAATGCTCCCTTAAATTCTTCAAAAACTTGATTGCCGTCGAGCAGGGTTTGAATTTTGAGCTTCGACATGGCACCAAGCAATCCCAAATCGTTGTGATAGAGTTTGAATGCCGAAAAATCCTGATATGCAACAAGCGGTAAAGCAGGTTTTGTTACAGCGTGAATTTTATGCAAAATTCCTGCGTCTGTTAGCCATTGTATTGCCAATTCAAAGTCCTTTGCCCTTGCGCCCTCCTTAATCACTCCGTAAATAAATTTCTTATTTTCTTTTGCAAGTTGTGCAGGGATACTGTCCCAAACCATATTTATTCGCGGCAAAATCTCTTTTGAGGCGTGTTTTGAAAAATCGCTACGATAGTTTTTAAGTATTTTGTTTTGAATTTGCCGAGATTTTTTCCAATTGCGATTTTCCACAAAAGCAGCAACGGCTTCGGGCATACCTCCAACATAAAAATAATATTTCAAATATTCTTTAAATTTATCGGCAAAAATCGGCATACTGTCAAAATGTTTTTCCCTTAAAATTCTGCATAATCCGTTTTCTTCGCCCATTGCCAGCAAAAATTCGTAAAACGACATCGGATAAAGCGTAATCATATCCACCTTACCTACAGGAAATGACTCATCGGGGTGAATATTTACGCCCAAAAGCGAACCGGCAGCAATTATCTGATATTCGGGCGTTTCTTCACAAAAATATTTTAATGAAGTAACTCCTCTTGGAGCTGCTTGAATTTCGTCCAAAATAATCAATGTGTCTTCGGGTGTGATTTTTAATCCTGAATAAAACTCAAAGTTGGTAATCAATCGTTTGGGGTCAAGGTCTTGAAGAAACAAGTTTTTCATTTTTTCGGCACGTTCAAAGTTGATATACACAACTTGCCTGTATTCTTGCTTGCCAAATTCCTGAATAAGATAAGTTTTTCCAACCTGCCGTGCACCTAAAAAAACAAGTGGCTTTTTATTTATATCTAATTTCCACTGTATGAGTTGCTTGATTGTAGTTCTATACATTTTTTTGCATTTTAATTATTGAATATTAACACTTTTTCGCAGCAAATTCGACTGCAAAGATACATTTTTTTGCAGGAGATGGAAAATTAGAAAAAAGTTTTTCCGAAATTCAAAATTTTGTGTTTATTTGCACCCTTGTAAAAAAATGCAAATTTTAATCATAATTTATTAATAATCAAACAAATATCAAATGAAAAACAAAGGTTTATTTCTGTTTTTTTCTACAGTTCTTGTCTTTACTTGCCTGTATTGCTTATCATTTTCTTTTATAACATGGAAAATATCCAAAGATGCAGACCGCTACGCAAACGATCCCACTGTGATTGAAGAAGCATTGGTGAATGTTACTGACCCCATGGCAATTAACCATATCACCGACTCTGTAATCAATGCTCGCAGAGCACAATACTTGAAAGATAAAGGCAATGAAAAAGTGTTTCTTGGCTTTACTTACAAGCAAGCAAAATATAAAGAAGTTAACTTAGGGCTTGACTTGAAGGGCGGTATGAACGTTACGTTGGAGGTTTCTCAAAGCGACGTGTTGAAAAGTTTGGCTGATAATACCGACGACCCATTATTTGCAAGTGCCTTCGAAAAAGCCAACCAAGAATTTGAACTCACCAAAGGGAATTACATTGACATTTTTGTTAAGAATTTTAATGCCGAAAAAGAGCAACGCGATATGCCCAATGCGCAGTTACGTACCTATTTCGGCGACCGCTACGGCGTGAAAAATGCGACAGATGCCGATATTATCAAGTTTTTGAGAAGCGAATCTAAAGAGATTGTGGACAGAACTTTCCGTATTTTGCGTACCCGTATCGACCGTTTCGGTGTGGCACAACCCAACTTGCAACTCCTACAGGGAAGCCGTATCTTAGTGGAACTCCCCGGCATTAAAGAACCGGAACGTGTAACCGAACTTTTGAAAAGCACCGCAAAATTAGAGTTTTGGGAAGTATATAACGAATCGGTAAATGGGAAACATATTATTGACCGTTTTTACGAAGCAGACCAACGCTTAGCCCGCGATTTGAAAGCAAAAAGAGAATATGAAGAAAAATTGGCAAAAGGTGAAAGCGTAGATACAGAAACCGAAGGAACAGAAGAAACAACCGAACCCGAAGAAATTACAGGTGCTATTTTAGCCCGTGCAGTTCAACAAAGCAATGGTATTGCTATTGCCTACTTCAAAGAATCGGATATGCCCGTTATAGATAAAATGCTTCCTCAACTGCAAAATATTTTGGGCGATAAAAATGTAGTATTTATGTGGGGAAAACCGGATAGAAACGGCGGAACTTTCTTCCCCTTAATTCCTTTGAAAAGAAACAACGATAGAATAGGACCCAAATTGAGTTCCGAAACTATTGGCGGTGCCCGTGTTGTGAAAAATGCACGTCAAGACGTGAACCAAAATAACAGCACGGTGGTTACCATGCAAATGGAAGGTCAGGCAGCAGAAGAATGGCGAAAAATTACAAAAGCAGCAGCAGATAACAAACAAAAACGTACGAACATTGCAGTAGTTTTAGATGACTTTATATACTCTTATCCAACTTGTGCAGTGGAAATTGCTAATGGGCATTCCGAAATTTCGGGAGATTTTTCTATTGATGAAGCAAAAGACTTGGCAACGGTATTAAATTCCGGTAATTTGGAAGCCCGTGTAAATATTGTGCAGTCGGAAGTAGTGGGACCAACACTGGGTAAAGAATCAATCAGTTCCGGTTTAATGTCGTTTTTATTGGCATTTATTTTGGTGTTATTGTATATGTTTTTGTATTACGGCAGAGCCGGTTTAGTGGCAGACATTGCCCTGTTTACCAATATCTTCTTCATTATGGGCGTGCTCGCCTCGCTCGGTGCGGTACTTACACTGCCCGGTATTGCAGGTATTGTGCTCACTTTGGGTATGGCTGTGGATGCCAACGTGTTGATTTTTGAACGCGTGCGCGAAGAAGTACGCGCTGGAAAAGGTGCCAGATTAGCAATGGATGAAGGTTACAAAAATGCCTACTCCGCAATTATAGACGGTAACGTTACCACCTTAATTACCGCTATTGTATTGTATATTTTCGGTTCAGGTCCCATTCAAGGTTTTGCAACCACACTGATTATAGGTCTTTTATCATCATTATTTACCGCTATTTTCGTAACCCGTTTGGTTTTTGAAAGAGGATTGGCAAAAGGTATCAATTATCAATTTGGAAACAAATATACTTTGCATTTCATGTCTAATGTGAATTATGATTTCATCAAATTAAAAAAATATTACTATCCCGTATCTATCGGTTTAAGTTTGTTGATGCTTATCTCTTTTGCCGTTTTGAAGTTGAACCCCGGTATTGATTTCACAGGAGGAAGAAATTATGTAGTACGTTTCGACCAAGAAGTGAAAACCAATGAAGTACGTGCTGCCATTTCCGACGCATTTGGAGGAAACCCCGAAGTGAAAACTTTTGGAAGCAACAATCAGGTGAGAATCACTACCAATTATCAAATTGAAAGTAACGACCCTGCCGTAGATAAAGAAGTAGAAGTGATGCTTTATCATGCATTGAAAGGTTTTTATGCCAAAACAGAGATTTCCGAAATTGACTTTACGCAGCAAATTGACCCTCGCGGGATTCAAAGTTTGCAAAAAGTGCAACCCACTGTGGCGCAAGAATTGTTGATGCAAGCGGTTTGGGCGGTGCTCATTTCATTGGTGCTGATATTCATTTACATTGCTATTCGTTTCCGAAACTGGCAGTTTGGTTTGGGCGGCGTAATAGGACTTGCCCACGACGCCTTGCTTACCATCGGATTGTTCTCACTGTTCTATAAAGTGATGCCTTTTTCGATGGAGATTGACCAGTCGTTTATTGCGGCAATTCTTACCGTGATTGGATACTCTATCAACAACGTAGTAATTATTTACGACCGTATTCGTGAAAACTTGGGATTATACCCCAAACGCGATTTGTATGTAAATATTAACAATGCGGTAAACAGCACATTAGGACGTACCATTAATACTGCCGGTACTACTATTGTAGTATTATTATCCATTTTTATTTTCGGTGGCGAGGTTATTCGTGGTTTTATATTTGCTATGGGAGCAGGTATCATCATTGGAACCTATTCAGGTATATTCATCTCTGCACCGTTGGCTTACGACTTGTTGAATCTTAAAAAAAGAAAAAAACAACCCAAAGTTGAGTTGTTGAAAGCATAAAAAAAGGGCGCAAATTTGCGCCCTTTTTTAATCGTTGTTATAGGGTTTCTTTCTATGTTTTGTTTTTTCTATTTTTGCGCGTTCAAACACTACTCTTGCAGTGTGTTTTTTGCTACTAAATATATAATGTTAAGGTATATTTTTAATTATGATCCAAAAGCCAAGCATTCCCAAAGGTACGCGCGATTTTCTCCCTGAGGAGATGATTCGCAGAAACTATATTTTTAATACTATTAGAAAAGTGTTTGAAAAATACGCTTATCTTCCTATTGAAACTCCCGCTATGGAAAACTTATCTACTTTGATGGGAAAATATGGAGAGGAGGGCGACAGACTATTGTTCAAGATATTAAACTCCGGAGATTTTACGGCAGGGGTAAATTTTGAAGAAGGAACACCCGGAAGTTTAGCAACCAAAATCTGTGAAAAAGGATTGCGTTACGATTTAACCGTTCCTTTTGCACGGTTTGTAGTGCAGCACCGAGATAAATTGGTTTTTCCTTTGAAAAGATACCAAATTCAACCGGTGTGGCGCGCCGACCGACCGCAACGAGGAAGATACCGTGAGTTTTATCAATGCGATGTGGACGTGATTGGCACACAATCTTTACTGCAAGAAGTGGAACTATTACAAATTTCTTACGAAATATTTGAAACTTTTAATATTCCTATTGAAATAAAAATAAACAACCGGAAGATTTTATCCGGCATTGCGGAAATTATTGGTTTACCCGACAAGATTGTAGATATTTGTACCGCTATTGATAAAATTGATAAAATTGGAAAAGAAAAAGTTTTTGAAGAATTAAGAGAAAGAGAGATTTCGGAAGATGCTATAAAGAAAATTGAACCATTTTTCGATTTTTCCGGAAATAACGATGATAAAATTAAGTTTTTGGAACGTTTTTTTGTTACAAGTGAAATCGGAAAATTTGGAGTACAAGAACTGAAAACTGTTTTTGATTTATGTCGCAATATTAATCTCATTGAGCCTCAACTTGATATTACGCTTGCTCGCGGATTAAATTATTACACAGGGGCAATTTTTGAAGTGAAAGCCAAAGATGTAGCGATGGGCAGTATTTCGGGCGGTGGGCGCTACGACGACCTTACCGGAATTTTTGGCTTGAAAGATATGTCGGGCGTAGGAATCTCTTATGGAGCAGAGCGTATTTACGATATTCTGAACGAATACAACCTGTTTCCCAATGAATTGGGAACTCCCGTTAAAGCACTGTTTCTGAATTTTGGAAAAACGGAAGAAGTGTACGCACTGAAAGCACTGGCAGAACTGCGAAAAAACAATATCTCTTCAGAACTTTACCCCGACCAGACAAAAATCGGCAAACAGATGAGTTATGCCAACGCCAAACAGGTTCCTTTCGTTATCATAGCGGGCGAAGAAGAGATAAAAGAAGAACTTTTTACCTTAAAAAATATGGAAACCGGCGAACAACAAAAATATAAGTTGCAGGAAATCGTTGAACAATTAAAAATTAACAATTAAAAGGAGTTAAGGAGTTAAAGTAGTTAATAATAATAAAAAGCAAAAAGCAAAAAGCAGAAGGCAGAAAGCAGAAAGCAGAAAGCAGAAAAAATTACTCTTTACTCAATACTCATTACTCATTACTCTTTAAGTCTAAAGTCTTAAATCTTAAATCTTAAATCATAATAATGAAACTTTTAGAACAAAAAACGGCATTTATTACGGGTGCTGCCCGCGGAATTGGAAAACAAATAGCACTCACTTTTGCACAACAGGGTGCTAACATAGTTTTTACCGACTTGAAAGAAAACGAAACCGTGCACGAAACTATGAAAGAAATTGAAAATTTTGGTGTAAAGGCACTGTTTTTCGAATATGATGTTGCCGATTATCAAGCCACTGAAACGGCGGTTAAAAAAGCATTTGAAACTTTTGAAACCGTTGATATTTTGGTAAATAACGCCGGCATTACCCGCGACACACTTTTGATGCGCATGAACGAAACCGATTGGGAAATGGTAATGAATGTGAATGTGAAGTCGGTTTTCAACCACATCAAAGCCATACAATCTTACTTTTTGAAACAAAGAAAAGGTTCTATCATCAATATGGGTTCGGTAGTGGGTATTTCGGGAAATGCAGGGCAGGCAAATTATTCCGCATCAAAAGCGGCTATTGTCGGATTAAGCAAATCTATTGCCAAAGAGCTAGGTAGCAGGAATATTCGCTGCAACGTGATTGCACCCGGATTTATTGAAACCGAAATGACAGCGGTGCTTTCTCAGGAAGTGAAAGATGCTTATTTCAAAACTATTTCTTTACGCAGAGGCGGGCGTCCCGAAGATGTAGCCAACGCGGCACTCTTTTTGGCTTCCGATTTGTCTGCCTATATTACCGGTCAAGTAATTGTGTGTGATGGAGGAATGTAAACAAACTATGCGTAGAGTTCGGTAAAGATATCTCTCAATTCTTTGCTTTCTCTAAGCAGTTGCAGGGTAATTTCCGCATGACCTTTAGTATAGCCGTTTCCAACAATCATCGTTACGTCGCTACCTACACCTTCTGCGCCGAGTGCGGCTTTGGTAAAACTTGTTGCCATAGAGAAGAAATATACCAATCCGGTGTCTTTGGTGCACAAGATAGAGGTCATTTCAGTATCGGGGACATTCACGTTGTTGATGGTAACATCTGCCATCTCTCCGTTTGTGAGTTCGCTTATTGTTTCCATCATGGCAACGGGGTCGTGGGCATTTCCGGCAAAAACTACATCGCAAAAGCCGAGTTTTTCAAGTCTTTCGGTAGATTTTTGGCTGTGGCACATACCGATTACTTTTCCGGTAACTCCTACTCTTTTCTTTGCTTCGTAGCAACACAACATCCCTGATTTTCCGCCTGCCCCGATAATTAATACAATATCTCCCGGTTTGCAAAGTTTGGCGGTTTGGGCGGGTGCTCCTGCAACGTCTAATGCTGATAATGCCAACTTCTCCGGCATATCGGCGGGAATCTTTGCATAAATACCGCTTTCAAACAGAATGGCTTTACCTTCAATATCCACTTGGTCCACCTGATCACGAATCTCTTTTATTTTATCTATGCGTAATGGGGTTAAAGATAAAGATACCAAAGTGGCTATTTTATCTCCCTCTTTCAAATCTATTTTATCTTTCAAGGCATCGCCAATTTTTTCAACAACGCCCAAAAGCATTCCACCCGAACCTGTCCAAGGGTTGCGGTGTTTTCCCTGTTTTGCAACGATGTCAAACATAATTTCTTTAATTTTCTCGTGGTCTCCGCCGGCGCGGGCTTTAATATCGGTAAAGGAAGCCGAATCCACATTCAATGTTTTCACATCAATCAAGATTTCGTTATCCCAAATTTCGTCCATATTATTGTCGATTTTATTTGCCGGTTGGGGCAAAACGCCCTTCGGCTCAATTACACGGTGCGTTCCGTATTTGTTCCCTTTTTTTTGCATAATGTTGATTATTTATTGGTTTAAAAATAGTGCGCAAAAATATAATATAATTTGAGAGTTAGGAAAAAAGCAGTTAAAATCCCTGTGCCTGTAATTCAAACTGTTTATTATCATTGGTAATGATGTGCTTTCCTGATGATTCGGAACTCATATAGCCAATTACGCTTACCTCTTTCATCTCTTTAATTTTATCATAATCTTCTTGTTTTATGGTAAATAGGAGCTCATAGTCTTCGCCACCGTTTAAAGCGATGGTAGTGGCAACTATTCCCAATTCTTTCAGTTTATCAAAGGTAAGAATATCTATGGGTAATTTTTCTTCAAAAATGGTGCAGCCTAATTTGGAAGCATTGCAGATATGTATCAAACCGGTTGCCAATCCTTCTTTTAGGTTTGTCATAGAGGTTGGTTTTAATACTGATTTCCATTTTATTTCGGGCGGCTCCGGTTTCAAATAGCGTTCCAAAAGATAATCTACTCCTATAAAATCGGGTTGTTGCGATGGGTCGGCTTGATATACCTTGTTTTCTCTTTCCAACAGAATAAGCCCTGTGTATGCACTCCCCAAATCTCCTGTTACACAAATAATTTCATTTTCTTTGGCTCCATTTCTGTAAACTTCCTGTTCTGAATCTATTGCTCCTGTTGTGGAAGTAGAAATAATAAGTCCGGTAGCATTAGACTGAAATTCTAATCCTACTATACTAATATTATATTTTGAACAACAAAAAATAATTCCGTTCATCAATTCGTCTATCATTTCTTCTGAAAAACGATTGGAAAGTGCAATGTTGATTCTAATATATGAAGGAACTCCATTCATTGCCAAAATATCCATCATAGAAACAACAATTATTTTATATCCCAGATGTTTTAACGGAAAATAATCGAGATTAAAATCAATATGTTCGGTAAATAAAGAGGATGCTGAAACAATTTTGTTATTATTAGTTTTAATGATAGCGGCATCATCATTTACATTTTTTTTATCCGTATCTTTATTATTATTAATAAATTGTGAGTATTTTTCAAGCAATTTATACTTGGATAAAGGTTTTTCTTTTTCAGTATTTACAGTCATTTTTTCTTATTTTTAATGAACTGCAAAAAAATAAAAAATGGCTTATATTAAAAAAAAACTATTTTTGCAGCCTTAAATTTAAAAAAAACATTGATTTATTTTTATTAACCAAAATTTATTTATTATGAAAAAAACTTTACAATTAACTATTTTTATGGCACTCATTGCTATGCTAAGTGTAGGAAATTTAAGTGCGCAAAAAGAAAAAGTAAGAAACCCTGATTTTACTTTCATTAAACAAAGCACTATTACAAGTAATGAGGCTATTATTGATAGTAGAGGGGTTTGCAGTCCAACTTATATGCTGCAAAATTCAGCGAGTGGAGCAACTATTCACAAAGGTACTGTTGCTAATCCCTATATGCCTTCTTCGGGTAGTATAGGTACTAATGTTCAATGTTTGGAATATATTGATGGTGTTCTATACGGAGTGAATTGGTCGGGAGGAAACAATTTAGGAAAGATTGATACAGAAACAGGAACTTGGACAGTCATTAAGTCTAATTTTGGTTCCGATGGCGTGAGTTTGTGCTGGAATCCTGTGGATGGCAATGTGTATGTATCTCCTTGGACCAGTTCAGATTCGGAAAGCCCTGTTTTTGGAAAGGTTGATTTAGCAACAGGAAATATTACAACCATTGCTACTTTTCCTATGTCAGGTGAAAATACTTACTATATGGCAATTGATAACAATGGCATCGCTTATGCTGTAAATCTTGGGTATGAGGAATTTGGAACGGTTGATTTAGCAACAGGTGAATTTTATTATATTTCCGATATAGATTGGGATGTTAACTACATATCCAATTTGAGTATTGACCGTGAAACCAATGAACTTTACTGGGCAGCAAGAGGAGACGGTTTAGATCATAGTGGTAGTGGTGATTTATATAGCGCATACTTTCAAATTGATAAGGCAACAGGAGTGATGACTCAACTTTATGAAGATTTTAATAATATCCTTCCGCAAAGTTTCAGTATAATGAATTCTCTTCCTTGTGCTAACGATCCTGTTACTAATTTTGATGTAAATTATATTATTGGTTGTAAAGCCGAATTAACTTGGAACGCTCCTGCTGATAATCCTGATGCTAAATACAACATTTACAGAGACTGTTCGCTCCTCCAATCAAACTATGCTCAAAATTCTTATACCGATGAAGGATTTGATACAAATGAAGGACACACATGGTCGGTTAGAGTTATCTGCGATGGAGGCACTCAAACTATTGAGGTTTCTAAATCATTATCCCTTTGTAGTTTCTGCCCTCCTGTAACCAATCTCGCGGCTAATTATATTGAAAATTGTGCTGCTGCTGAATTGACATGGACTGAACCCGAAGAAGGATTAAAATATAATGTGTATAGAGGAGATGATATTATTGCAACAGAAATCTCAACCACTACATATATTGATGAAACATTTGAAAATACCGGTCATACATGGACAGTAAAAACAGTTTGCGCTGATGGTATCTCGGCTGGTGTTACCGTTACTAAGCCCATTTGTGTAGGAATTAACCAAAATGAACTTACCTTCTCTATTGCACCAAATCCTGCTCAAAATGAAATTACTATATCTTCAGAAAGAAATTATAATACTATTGAAATAATCAACTTTTTAGGTCAAACCGTAATCTCTCAAAATGCAACTGCACAAAAAACTACGATAGATGTTTCTCAATTAATGGGAGGCGTTTATTTCGTTCGCATTGTTTCAGATAACGGAACAAACGTACAGAAATTTGTAAAAAAATAATCAGAATTTCACTTTATTAAAAGATAAAGTTTTAAGCAACAACTTCGGTAAGGGGTTGTTGCTTTTTCTTTTCTTGAGATTGATATACCAGTTTAATTTTTTAAGAACGGGTATTTTATGGGTCTCTACAAACTCAATGAGCGTACCGTCAGGGTCTTCTATATAAGTAAAATGCCCTGCTGCATCGCCCATATCAAAAACTTCTCCACTTGGGCAACTGTTTACGGTAAATGGAAATCCTTTTTCAGTACATATTTTTTCAAAAGATTTCATATCCGTAATATCAAAGCAAAGTTGAATAAATCCGGGGTCGCCCCAATATCTGCCTTCATAAAGTTTTTTTGGAGTTCTATCTAATGCAACTACTAATTCTAACCGGCTTGGTCCAAACATTTCGGAAAAAGCACCGGTTCGTTTTTCACTATGTTTTAACAATACACGCCGATATTTTTGCTCTCCGCCTTTCCTAAAAGCAAAATCTTCAAAAATACCGGTTTTATCATAAACAATAGTATCATATCCAAAGAGATCCCGATATAAAGTGAGTGCTTTTTCAATATCGGTAACTCCAATTTGCGCACCCACACAACCGCCGTTGTTCTGTTTTTTATCCATAAAAATATAGGTATCTTCCACCACCTGAAAATAGTTTCCAAAAGGATCTAAAATGTAAAATGTGGGTAAACCATCCGGAGCAAAAACCAGAGGGCTAATTTGGTTATATTTTTTTTGCACCTCTTCGTGAAACTGTTTCACATTTCTGCTTTTCACTTTGGCACAATAGATTCCCAAATCTGCAATTTGAATCTCAAAATCAATTTTTTTAGGTTCTCTTTCGGAGTATTGCCAAATTTCAAATCCTGCACCGCCTTGCATATTAATAGTAATGGCTGCGTGCCGTTTTTGTGGTTGGTTTCCCGTATAACGCAACATCCGCTCCGCTACGGTGTTGTCTTCCAAGATACGAATATTCGTACCGAAAATATCAGCATACCATCTCCACGATTCGTAGAGGTTCGTAGTGCCGATGCCAATTTGTTGAATGCCTGAAATGTACATAGATATTAGACTTTTAGATATTAGACTTTCTGCCTTCTGCTTTTAATTTTTAATTCTTAATTCTTAATTCTTACTTTTTTTACGTACGAAATAAAGCCCTACCCAGTAAGCAATGGTTACTCCCAAAAATGCACCGAACATGATGGGAAATTTTTCAGCATCTTCTAATAATACGAAAATTGGAAGAATTATTACACTGAGTAGCAAGAGGTAGCGAAAAACCGTTTTCATAATTAATTCTTTATTAAATTTCTTGCGAAAATACACAATTTATAACATTATTGAATATTTGATAATCATTAATCCGCAATAATTTTTGCAGTTCTTCCGAATTTAATTTCCAAAAAACAGCAAAATATTTCCACAACTCTTTTAAAACCCCCAATGATATTTTTTCGTTTTTTAATGATAATAATATTTCGGAATATTCATGGTAAAAATTGATAAATCGGGTGGGATTATCCGGTAGGGGTGTTGCGCGCAACGCCCCTACGATTTGTTCCGCCAAAAATGGATTTTGCAAAATACCGCGCCCCAACATCCAATCTTCAATTTTTGGAAAACGTTGTTGTAAATATTCAAAAAATTCCACATCATTAATATCTCCGCTGTAAACAATTTTATGGTGGGTGCTTTGATAAAAAATCTCAAACGTATCCAAATCTACATTTCCTTCGTATTGTTGAACGCCTAATCTTGGGTGAATGCAAAGAAAATGAATAGGGTAGGGGGTTACTTTTTGCAAAATCTCCAATCCCTCTTTGTGAGAATGTAATCCCAAACGCATTTTTAATGAAAATTGAATCGCAGTTTTGCCGCACACTTCACTCACTATCTCTTCAACTAAATCGGGAAATGGCATGACCCCGCAGCCGCGTTTTTTGCGCACAATTTGATTCGCAGGACACCCAATATTCCAATTGAATTGTTTGTATCCGAATGTTTCGTGTAGTACCTCAATCGTATCTCTAATCTCATTGGGGTTGTTTCCCATCACTTGCGGAATAATGGATATGTTAGGGTTGTTTTCGGGTAAAAGGTCAGTTATATTTTTGGGATTGAATTTATCTTTGGCGCGTGCTGCCATAAAAGGCGCGATAGCACAATCAATACCGTAGAAATGTTTCAGAAAACAGTTCCTAAAATGGTAATGGGTAATTCCGTGCAGGGGGGCTAAATAGAGGGTCATTGTTTTTACTCTTTACTTGTCTTTTCACTTTCCATCGTTTAATTTTTTTAAAATTATTCTATTGATTTCAAATTTTTTGCATTGAGTTTTGAAACGACTTTTTTACCTGTTTGCAGTTCTAATTTTTGACGTGCAGCGGCAGCTACAGACCCGCCTTGCTTGGCTACTTTTGTATTTTCGACAAAAGTTTTTGGTTGTTTCTCTTTCGATATCTCTGTTGTAGAGGCTTCGGCAAGCATATTTAGCACAAGTTCGAGATTGGTCATATTATCACGCAGACTTTCGGTTTTGAGTCCCTTGTGCTGTTTATACTGTTTGGTTGTCATTCCTGCCCAAGTTTGAGTAATAACATTTGTTAAAGTAGCAAAATCCTGTCCTTTTTTCACGCCTCTGCGCTCCCATTCATCGGTTAATTCCTTGCGTACCTCAATGGATTTCAAACGTTGATTAATCCAACCTTCTGAATAGCCTTTGCGATGATAATATTCCATCAACCGTTCAATACCTTGTTCAGGGTCGTCAATTTCCTCTAATCGTTCTCGTGCAATTTCTGCCAGCCACAACTTAAACGGCTCTGCCTTTGGTGATGGAATGGATTGTATTAATCGGAAAAGTTGCTCTGCATCAGCAACATCAGTAAGACGCATTTTGCCATCATGAGCGATCATTTTCAAACCGTGACAGTTTGTCACGGTTTCATTTCCTTCTTCCTTGAGACGTTGTTTTAGTTTGCGCCAATAAGCAGCAGGGGCAACGCTTTCCGTAAGCACTTCAACAACATCTACAATAGAGATATACCATTTTTCCTGCTCTGCATCCCATTCGGAGCGTACTTTTTTTTCTTCAAAAAGTTTTATGTTTGTTTCTTTTTTCATTTTGAAGATTTTGGGCGAAAAGGTAATTAATTACTGTAATTTTTTCTTCTACTGAGTTGAATTTTAGTACATCCATAGTTTTGATTTTTAGGCGGCAAATATACAACATAAAAAAGCGTTTGTCAAGGGGGAAAGTGATTTTAATCTTTAAATTATTTTCTGTATAAAGTAATTGTATCATTTCTTCGAATCACCGTAATCGATGTGTCATTGGGATCAGTAGAAAGAGTGCGATAATTGCTAATATCCAGATTATTAATTCTTATGATACGATCTTTTATTTGGGCATCAATTTTAATATTGTTTGGATTAATTCCTATAATTTCGTGTGTATAAGAACTATCTTTTAAAACCTTTCTGGAAGTGGCACAACCGAAAAGAATAGAATTCGTGATAGCCATTGAAAAAGAAGGATAGATAGTTTTTAAATAAATGGTTTGATTTTGATAATCGAAAAAAATGTTATAATTTGAAAGGAACGGCATTCCTAACCACAAGTCAACTATATCTTTAGATTGAGGTAATAGGCTAACATTTTGAACCTCAACCGTGTCATTTCCTGCATAAATTTTTGAAAAAACTAATAGATTTTTAATCTCGTCTGTTGTAATAATGTTTTGTGATGCGCAATTTTTAATTTGTTCTAATATCGTTTTTGTTTTTGAATTTTGTAAAAGGTAGAAAAGACGAGTGTTCGCCCCTAAATCCAATAGTGTTTCAAAAAGATATTTTTCTTTAATATTTTCTTTTTTAAAATAAAACGGAAATGAAAAAACTTGTCTTTTATCTTTTAATTGTTTATAAGGATATGGTATGGCTGAGGTATCAATTTCTTGCGGAAATTCTATTCTTTTTTTTTCATTATTAATAAAAATAATCCCATTTTTTGCAAGCACTTCCAAAGGCAAAGTCCCATCTGCCAATGCACAATTCCATAAATTTTGAGTTTGATTATCGGGTATAATATGGGCATATTCTAAAATTAGTTCATCATCAATGCCATAACCGGAGTGGCATATTGTTTTGAAGATAGAATCTTTTATTTGAAAAAAAAACTCCCCTTTTGCAATATATGATTTTGCCGATGGGTCAGCCGGAAAATTTGACATTGATTGGACATTCGGAAATAATGTCATATCTAATTCATGTAAATGTTTTTTTGCAAAACTTTCACAAAGCAGTAATTCAGAAGCCCCATTATCAACACATAATGTGGCATCAACAATATTATTTATTTTCACTTTTATGAAGATTCTTGAATCGTCTTTAAATTCAACGAATGGGATACAAAAAAGGGAATCATTGTCCATTTCAACTTTTAATTCATCTTTTGGTTCTGATCTAACCCTATTGCCACACTTTGTAAAACATAAAAAAAATAATAGCACAAATAGAATACAAAAAATAATACTTTTCATTTTGCCCCCTCCTAATAATTTATTTTTAACATTTTAATTTTTCAAAAAACCGAACTCCTTTAAAAGTTTTTGAAAAACCTTTCAAAAGTTGCAGCAAAAATATTGTTATTATTTAATTCTTCAATTATTTTTAGCGGATTTTTACCTATTTTTGTCCATTATTAAAATTATCCATTATGATTTTTCGTTTATCAACTCGTATCGTATTGTTTTTGTGCTGTTTCTGTTTTTTTCAGCCCTGTTTTGCCCAACCCGATTCGCTTGCATCAGACTCCCTGTTTCTTAAAAAAACTGCCGAAAAAGTTCCAGTAGTTCCGTTTTATGATACCCTGTTTTTTATCAACACCAATATCGGCTCTTTTTCTGCGGAACAACGAGCGGAATCTATTGCAGAAAAAATTAAAAAGATAAGTAAAGAAAGAGGATTTCAGCAAGATTCGGTAAAACTGCTTGTGCTGGATAATTTTGCAGAAATTGTGTATAAAGATATTGTCATTATGGGAATTACACCCGCCGATGCGTACGCTAACGGGGAAACGCTTTCGGCATTGGCAGAAGATTATGAAAAAATAATTGGCAATGCCATTGTAGATTACAAACAAAAAAACGATTGGCGGTATATCCTCATTCATGTCTCATTAGCGTTGTTGATAGTGGTTGTGCTTTATTTCACAATAAAGTTGGTAAACTGGGTATTTCGCCGAATTTCAAACTATGTTGAAAAATTGAAAGAGAAAAAGATTAAAAATATTAAACAAAAATCTTTTAATTTATTAGATGAAAGCAGGATTACCAAGTTGATATTAGTAGGTGTTAAAATTGTGAAGATTGTAATTATTTTGATTTTGTGCTACTTTGCGCTTACGATGTTATTCAGTGTTTTTCCTCCAACAAGAGGAATTGCAGACAAGTTGCTGGGTTTTATTCTCAATCCTTTGCAAAAAATTTGGAAAAGTATCATCCATTATATTCCAAACTTAATTACTATCATTGTTATAGTTATAGTATTCAGATATTTAATAAAAGCATTGCGCATTCTTGCAGGTGAAATTCATAAGGGACGGTTTAAAATAAAAGGTTTTTATTCCGACTGGGCGTTTCCTACTTTTAATATTATCAGAACGATGTTGTATGTTTTTATGTTTATTATCATTTTTCCATACTTGCCGGGTTCCGATTCGGGGATTTTTCAAGGAGTTTCGGTGTTTATCGGAGTTGTTTTCACGCTGGGTTCATCCTCCATTATCAATAATGTGGTATCGGGTTTTGTGATTACTTATATGCGTCCTTTTAAAGTGGGAGATAGAATTAAAATTGGCGATTTGGTTGGAAACGTTATCGAAAAGACACCCTTTGTAACCCGCATTCGTACACCCAAAAACGAAGAGGTAACCGTGCCGAACTCCACTATTATGGCATCTCAAACGTATAACTATACCAATTCTGCAAAAGAGAATAAACTCATTGTTCATACCAAAGTAACGTTCGGTTATGACGTGCCGTGGCGTAAAGTGCACCAACTGTTGTTAGATGCTGCGGCGCGAACTTTAAATACTTTGAAAGAACCCAAACCGTTTGTATTACAAACTGCATTAGACGATTTTTATGCAGAATATCAAATCAATGCATACATTCACGACGCTAACAAAATGCCTGCCATCCATTCCGAACTCAACCAACATATTCAGGATGTGTTTTGTGAAGCGGGGATTGAACTTGTGGTTCCGCATTACGAGGCTCATAGAGACGGCAGCCATTCCACGATTCCCAAAGAGTAGTATTCCCTAATTTTAATACAGCAATTTAAGACAAAAAAACTTAAATTTGCAGTATATATATATATATGCGGCTATTTTATTTGCATTTTCAGACATTTTCCGAAAAAGCAATGCTTGGTTTGACAGTATCAAACCACAATGAAAAGCCAATAAAATCTACCGGTTTGTGAGCGTAAAGGGGCTAAATTTTTTTTTTAAGTGCTAGAAAAAAAATAGAAAAGTTTTGTGTTACCTAAATTATTTCTAAAACCTTATTTCTCAAAGCTCCCTTAGTAGCCACATACAATACCCCTTTACCTCTCATCCTTATTCCATTATTTTATAAAAAAAATACCATACCCCTTGACAAACGGCATTTCGTGTTGTATATTTGCAGTTCATTCTACTTATCTCAAAAAACTATGAAAGTACTTTATAACAACCTCTTTACGCATTTCGTTTTCACCACGAAAGAACGATTATTAACGATTGAAGAATGTTATCGTGACCGAATAGAAAAGTATATTACCGGCATTGTAAATAATCACGGATGTAAAATGTATTCTATTTATGCAAATCCTGAACATATACACTTTTTAGTTTCGCGTGATCCTGCAATGAGCGAACAGGCATTAGCAGATTTAATAGCAAATGTTTCAGAAACATTTATTAACAATAATAATTTATGTAAAGGAAAATTTTATTGGCAGAGATCCTGTTCTGCATTTTCAGTTTCTAAAAAAGATATTGACAAAGTGTGTAAGTACATTAAAAATCAACCAAATCATCATAAGAAACAGACATTTGCAGAAGAATATGATAAATTTCTAAAATTTTACAACCTTACATTATCGCATAAAAAATAATGGAATAAGGGTGAGAGAGACAAAGGGTATCGTATGTGGCTACTAAGGGAGC
>Ga0099364_10005257_pt1 | contig 19301 bp, 26 predicted proteins | sample TergutTh196P3_FD_73070 | JGI IMG/M metagenome (GOLD analysis project Ga0099364, IMG submission 73070) | Microcerotermes parvus P3 segment gut microbial communities from Pointe-Noire, Republic of the Congo - Th196 P3 | ecosystem: Host-associated > Arthropoda: Insects > Digestive system > Gut ...
AAGCGTGGGCGACATTATCGTCGCCTCCGTGCGGAAAGCCGCGCCGGGCGGCACGGTGAAAAAGGGCGAGGTCGTCAGGGCTGTAATAGTGCGCACCGCAAAAGGGCTCCACCGGGCCGATGGCACATATGTGCGTTTTGACGAAAATGCCGCCGTGCTTATAAAAGAGGACAGAAACCCCAGGGGGACCCGTATATTCGGCCCTGTAGCCCGTGAGCTGCGCGACAAGGATTATATGAAAATCCTTTCACTGGCGCCCGAAGTGATTTAAGGAGGGCTGGAAATGCACATTAAAACAAACGACACCATAATTGTCCTTTCCGGAAGGGACAAGGGCAAAACAGGCAAAGTCATGAGCGTCAACCCAAAAGCCGGCAAGGCCGTTGTTGAAGGCATTAGCGTTGCTAAAAGGCACAAAAAGCCGCGAAAACAAGGCGAGCCAGGCGGTATAATCACGATGGAAACACCAATATACACCTGCAAGCTGATGCGTGTATGCCCAAAGTGCGACATGCCGACAAAGCCGGCGCACATCTTTAATGACGACGGTGATAAAGTCCGTGTCTGCAAGAAGTGCGGGGCAGAAATTTAGGGTGAGGGAATAAGCTGTTATGACAAGAATGAAGGTAAAATACAAAGATGAAGTTGTTCCTGTTCTTATGAAGAAATTCGGATATAAGAGCGTTATGGAGGTTCCGAAAGTCGAGAAAATCATCGTGAATGTCGGCTGCGGAGATGCGCGCGACAACGCGAAAGCCATCGAAGCCGTCGTTAACGACATCTCGACGATCACAGGCCAAAAAGCGGTCGTTACAAGGGCCCGCAAGTCTGTCGCCAACTTCAAGCTGCGCGCGGGCATGCCTGTGGGAGTGAAAGTTACGCTCAGGCAGGACAGGATGTGGGAGTTTCTGGACAGGCTGCTCAATGTTGCGCTCCCCCGCGTGCGCGATTTTCGCGGGATCAGCGCAAACTCTTTCGACGGGCGCGGCAACTACGCCCTTGGCATCAAGGAACAGCTTGTTTTTCCGGAAATCGACTACGACAAGATCGAGAAAATCCGCGGCATGGATATCGTAATATGCACGACCGCTCACACCGACGAGGAAGCCCGGGAACTGCTGACATGTCTCGGCGCCCCGTTCATACAGTCGTAGAAAGGAACGAAGATGGCAAAGAAAGCGATGATATTAAAGCAGCAGAGAGAGCCGAAATTCTCGAGCCGGCGCTACAACCGATGCAAAATCTGCGGACGCCCGCACGCTTATCTGCGAGACTATGGCATTTGCCGCATCTGTTTCCGCAATTTAGTGTATAAAGGGCAGATCCCCGGCGTCCGAAAAGCTTCGTGGTAAGGTTTTTCGGTAGCAGGCGCGGGCCTGCGGCAACGCGACGCTGAATGGTCGGAATATTTGTACATTGTACATTGATTTCGATACCTCAGCGCGAAAACAGGTTTATCCTGTAATCCGAACAAGGAGGAAATGAATATGCAGATAACAGACCCCATTGCCGATATGCTCACGCGCATTAGAAATGCAAGCTCGGCAAAGCACACGACAGTCGATATCCCCGCTTCAAATATGAAAAAAGCGATTGCGGATATACTGCTGCAAGAGGGTTACATCAAAAACTATCAACTTGTAAAAGACGGTATTCAGGGCATTATCAAAGTGACGCTCAAATACAACGGGGCAGAGAAAGCCATTACCGGCCTGCGCCGCGTCTCGAAACCCGGACTGCGCGTATATGCGGGCGCCGATGAACTGCCTTATGTACTCCGGGGGCTTGGTATCGCTATTGTGTCTACATCAAAGGGCGTCATGACCGACAAAAAAGCCAGGGCGGCTCACGTCGGCGGCGAAGTCCTTGCGTTTGTATGGTAGGGGGGGCGTAGAAATGTCGAGAATAGGAAGAACCCCAATAGCCATACCAACAGGCGTGGACGTCAGCGTCTCGGATGCAAACGTCGTTACAATAAAAGGGCCGAAAGGGACGCTTGAGCAGCCAATAAGCCCGGATATCGGCATAAGCGTCGATAACGCGGTCATAAACGTGACGCGCCCCTCGGACATGCCGAAGCATCGCAGCCTGCACGGGCTTTCGCGCTCGCTGCTTTATAACATGGTTGTCGGTGTGTCGGACGGGTATTCAAAAGAACTGGATATAGTCGGCGTCGGGTTTAGGGCGACAAAAGAGGGAAAGAAGCTTGTTATGAATCTGGGCTTTTCCCATCAGGTCATCATTGAGGAGACGGATAGCATATCCATAGAAGTCCCCGCGCCGAACAAGGTGATAATAAGAGGCATTGACAAGCAAGCGGTCGGCCAATTCGCGGCCGACATCAGAAAAAAGAGGCCGCCTGAGCCATATAAAGGCAAGGGTATTAAATATGTAAATGAGGTCGTTCGCCGCAAAGAAGGCAAGACCGGCATCAAATAAAGGGAGGTGTGCCTAAATGATTAAGAAGCCTGATACGAACGCGCAGCGAAAAAGACGACATAGGAGAGTGCGGGGCAAGATTTCCGGCACGCCTGAGCGGCCCAGGCTCAACGTCTTCCGCAGCGGGAAGCATATCTACGCGCAAGTTATTGACGACACAAAGGGCATGACCTTGTGTTCCGCGTCTTCAGTCGAAAAGGACTTTGATGGTTCGGGTTCCAATAAAGAAGGTGCACGCAAGGTCGGGAAAAAAGTCGCTGAGCGCGCTGTCGCGAAAGGCATAGACACTGTTGTTTTTGACCGCGGCGGATATATTTACCACGGACGCGTAAAAGAGCTTGCCGAAGCTGCCCGCGAGGGCGGACTTAAATTCTAACGGGGAGGAGGAAACGAAGATGGCTTACAGCAACAACAGGAGAGACAACCGCAGAGACAACCGGAAAGATGAAACTCCGCAGGAATTTACGGAGAAAGTCGTTTCCCTGAACCGTGTAGCGAAGACGGTAAAAGGCGGCCGCATTTTCAAGTTTGCGGCACTGTGCGTCGTTGGGGACGGCAAAGGCCGGGTCGGTTTCGGGCTTGGCAAAGCCGGCGAGGTGTCCGAAGCCATCCGCAAGGGCATTGAGGACGCGAAGAAAAACGTCACGACGGTAACTATTTCAGGCAGCACGATCCCGCACGAGGTGATTGGCGTTTTTGGCGCCGGCAGGGTTTTGCTGAAACCCGCTCCTCCGGGTACGGGCGTCATAGCCGGCGGCGCGGTCCGCGCAGTGGTCGAAGCAGCCGGGATATCCGACATCAGGACAAAGAGCCTGCGCTCAAACAATCCTCAAAATGTCGTCGCAGCCACGATGGTTGGCCTCAAGTCGCTTAGGGACGCGGCGCAGGTAGCGAAAACCAGAGGAAAAAGCGTGGAAGAAATAATGTAACAGCCCTTAAACCGGTGAGGATGGTTGTTTCTGTTCACGCAAAGCGCAACCATGGACGGTGGAGCGTTCGCGAGTTGGCGCATGGAGGCGCCACCGAGCGATTGCGAGAACAGAAATAACCGTCCGAGCGCAAGGTTTAAGAACAGTTACGAAATAATATAGTGGGAGACTGAGATGGCTAACTTTAGAATAAAGCTCATTAAGAGTTTAAGCGGCAGGCTTGATAAGCATATCGCAACCGCTAAATCGCTTGGGCTGACAAAAATCGGCAGCGAGACAGTTCAGCCCGACAATCCGCAGACCAGAGGGAAAATCGCAAAAATAAGGTATCTCATAACGGTAACTGAAGAATAAGGAGGACGTGAGTTATGTATCTACACGATCTTTCTCCCGCAGAAGGTTCGACTCACAAGGGTAAGCGAAAGGGCCGCGGGCATGGTACCGGCAACGGTAAGACTTCCGGGCGCGGGCATAAGGGGCAAAAGTCCCGAAGCGGCGGCGGAACACGGATCGGTTTCGAAGGCGGGCAGATGCCGCTTGCGCGGCGCGTCCCCAAAAGAGGTTTCAACAATATATTCGCAAAGCCATTGTCAGCGATAAATGTCGCGGCGCTGAACAGGTTCCCTGACGGCGCAACGGTCAGCGTCACGGAGCTATTGGATTCCGGCGTTTTGAGCAAATGCCCCTACGGCGTCAAAGTGCTTGGGAACGGTACGTTGAAAAAGAAGCTGACAGTCAAAGCAACGGCGTTTAGTGAGTCGGCGAAGCGCAAAATTGAAGAAGCCGGCGGAAAGGCCGAGGTGGTGTAACGTGATCGCTACCATGCGCAATGCGTGGAGAGTAGATGAAATACGCAAAAAGCTGCTTTTCATGTTGTTCATAGTACTTCTATACAGATTGGGAAACGCGGTGACTGTGCCATATGTAGACACCGCGATGCTGCGCGACTTTTTCACGCAGCAGATGGGCAATACGATTCTTGCCCTGATCAATACCATGTCCGGCAGCGCCCTCGAACGCGCTTCGATTTTCGCGCTGTCGATCCAGCCGTACATCAACGCATCGATCATTATCCAGCTCCTCACTGTTGCGATCCCGGCCCTTGAGCGCCTGCAAAAAGAAGGCGGGGAAGACGGCAAGAAAAAGCTGGAGAAAATCACAAGGTATTCGACCGTCGCCATAGCGATCCTGCAGGGTTATGGTTATTATATCCTAATCAGGAACGGCAATATGCTCGATCCGGCGGCGACGGGTTTCTGGCCTCCTGTCGTTATCGTTGCAACATTTGTGGCGGGAAGCGCGCTGCTTATGTGGATGGGTGAGCAGATAACGGAGTTTGGAATAGGCAACGGCATATCAGTCATCCTTTTTGTAAGCATTGTGTCAAGATTCCCGACGCAGATAGGCTCGATGATCGCTTCCGTTATTGCGGTTCCGTCGAACTGGTGGATATATGTGCTCATGCTTCTGGGCGCGTTGGCGATAGTAGTGCTGATCGTCATCGTCACGAATTCCGAGCGCAGGATTCCCGTTCAGTATTCCAAGCGCGTCGTCGGCAGGAAGATGTACGGCGGACAGTCGACGCATCTTCCCATGAAAGTCAATATGTCGGGCGTCCTTCCGGTCATCTTCGCGCAGTCGATAGCATCGGTCCCGGCGACCATAGTCGTCTTTGTGCCGAGATGGACAGACAGCTGGGTAATGCGGGTGTTCGATACTACCAGCATTCCTTATGCCGTCCTCTACTTCCTGCTGATCGTATTCTTCTCGTATTTTTACTCAACCGTGCAATTCAACCCCATAGAAATAGCTAACAACCTCAAGAAAAACGGAGGGTTCATACCCGGCTTCCGAGCGGGTAAGCCCACGAGCGAGTTTATACAGAAAGTCCTTACCAAAATCACGCTGTTCGGCGCTATGTATCTTGCGATAATTGCGATCACGCCGATACTTATAGCACGTTTTTCCGATACGGCGCGCGATTCGGGCATATCGCTGGGCGGCACGTCGGTCATCATCGTCGTCAGCGTGGCGCTTGAGACGATCAAACAGCTTGAGTCACAGTTGCTCATGAGGCATTATAAAGGCTTCCTTGAATAAAAACGGGGGTGTTCTTTGATGAAGATGGTTTTATTGGGGCCGCCCGGCGCAGGCAAGGGTACTCAGGCGGATGCATTGACGAAAGCGCTCGATGTGCCGGCCATATCCACAGGCGACATCCTGCGGGATGCAGTAAATAAAGAGACTCCTGTGGGCCTGAAAGCAAAGCAATTTATGGACGCGGGCGAACTTGTCCCGGACGAGGTGGTAATAGGCATAGTCATTGACCGGATATCAAAAAAGGACTGCAGCAACGGCTACATACTCGATGGCGTCCCCAGGACTATTGTACAGGCTGAGGCGCTTGACGAGCAGGGCATTAAAATCGACGTTGTGCTTTCAATAGAGATTTCCGACGATGAGATACTGGAACGGCTTGGCGGCAGGCGCGCTTGCAAGGCATGCAAATCAACGTATCACATTATTTACAATAAGACAGCCAAGGAAGGCATTTGCGACAACTGCGGCGAAACGCTGTCAATCAGAAGCGACGACAGCCGGGAAGCTATCAGCACCAGACTGGTTGCATATCATAAGGAAACGGCGCCGCTTAAGGCGTATTATGAATCACAGGGCAAGCTGAAAATAGTGGATAGCATTCGGGGCGTCGCCGAAACAACTGCTGCGGTATTCAAGGTTTTGGGTATATAATCCATGATAAAACGAAAAACCGCGCGGGAAATAGAGATCATGCGCCGTGCCGGCAATATAGCCGCCGCAGCCCGCCTGGAGGCAGGGAAGATGGTGAGGGTCGGCGCGACTACACTGAGCATCAACAAGAAACTACACGAGTTCATCACCGCGCGCGGGGCTGTGCCCGCGTTCCTGGGCTACAGAGGATATCCTGCGAGCGTGTGCATATCAGTAAACGAACAGGTGATACACGGCATACCGTCACCCCGGAAGCTCATAGAAGGCGACGTCGTCAGCATTGATGTGGGCGTGGTAAAAGACGGATACATCGGTGACTGTGCCGCGACGTTTATAGCGGGAAAAGGCAGCACCGACGCGGAAAGGCTTATAAAGATCACGCAGGAGTGCTTTTATGAGGGTTTGAGATTTGCGCGCGTCGGGTTCAGGGTGTCCGACATTTCAAGAGCCATCCAACAGTTCGCAGAGTCGAATGGCTACTCGGTTGTCAGGGAGTACGTCGGGCATGGCGTTGGTAAAAAAGTACACGAGCCGCCTGAAGTCCCCAACTTCATAGAGCATCCCCGCAAAAAGGCCGACCCAAGGCTTTTGCCCGGGATGACGCTCGCTATCGAACCGATGGTGAATGCGGGCAAAGCGGGTATAAAGGTGCTGGACGATGGATGGACGGTTGTTACGATAGACGGCAGGGCATCGGCTCATTACGAAAACACTGTCCTTATCACAGATGATGTTCCTGAGATACTCACCGTTTACGAGGGTGTGCCATGACAATCGAAAAAGCAGACGTCGTGTTATCGCTAAATGGCCGTGATGAAGGCAAGCGTTTTCTAGTGATCGGGACGGAAGGCGACTATTCGCTTCTGGCCGATGGAAAAGGGCGCAAGACAGACAAGCCAAAGAGGAAAAAGAATAAGCACTTGAAGTTGGAGGATAAAGCCCGGGGCCCCGCCGCCGTGAAACTAATCGCCGGCGAAAAGGTGACGAATAATGAAATAAGGCGGGCTTTGGCGCAATACGCCGCAGCCTTCGGCGAAAAAGGAGGTATGTAAGATTGGCAAAGGACGACATGATCGAACTGGAGGGAATCGTAGTCGATTCACTGCCTAACACTATGTTCCATGTAGATATTGGCAACGGACATACGATTTTGGCGCATATCTCCGGTAAGCTCCGAATGAATTTTATACGGATACTCCCGGGCGATAAGGTGACGGTGCAGATGTCGCCGTACGACCTCACGCGCGGCAGAATTACTTGGCGCAGTAAATAGGAGGGTAATTATTATGAAAGTGCGGCCATCCGTTAAGCCCATGTGCGAGAAATGCAAAATCGTAAAGCGCAGGGGCAGGGTCATGGTTATCTGCGTAAATCCAAAGCATAAGCAAAGACAAGGATAAAAAGAAAGGACTGATTCATAGTATGGCACGTATAGCCGGCGTTGATTTGCCCAAGGACAAAAGAGTTGAAATCGGACTGACCTATATATTGGGAATAGGCCGGTCAAGCGCAAAGAAGATTCTTGAGACAACCGGCATTAGCCCCGACACGAGGGTAAAGAATCTCACAGAGTCAGAGGAAGCCGCGCTCCGCGAGTGCATTGACAAGAACTATATCGTCGAGGGCGATTTGCGCCGCACTGTCGCGATGGACATAAAGCGTCTGACAGAAATAGGCAGCTACCGAGGGCTGCGCCATAGGCGCGGGCTGCCTGTGCGTGGGCAGCGGAGCAAAACGAACGCGCGTACCCGCAAGGGGCCCAAGCGCACTATAGCCAATAAAAAGAAGTAAGGAGGGTTTTTTATATGGCAGCAGCACCCAAAGGTAAAAAAACAAGGACAAGGCGCCGCGAGCGAAAAAATATTGAGAAAGGCGCGGTTCATATAAGATCGTCTTTCAACAATACCATGGTAACGGTGACTGACGTGCACGGCAATGCTATATCGTGGGCTTCATCAGGCGGAATGGGATTTCGCGGAAGCAGGAAATCCACGCCATTTGCCGCGCAAACAGCCGCTGAAACGGCGGCAAAGGCTGCAATGGAGCATGGCCTGAAAACAGTGGAAGTTTTCGTAAAGGGCCCCGGCTCGGGCCGCGAGGCGGCTATCAGGGCGCTCCAATCAGCAGGGCTTGAAGTCACTATGATCAAAGATGTGACTCCGATTCCGCATAACGGCTGCCGACCGCCGAAAAGGCGCAGAGTATAGGTAGGAGGTACACAGAACATGGCAAGATATACCGATGCAGTTTGCCGCCTTTGCCGCAGGGAAGGCCAGAAGCTGTTCTTAAAAGGCGACAGATGCTACACTGATAAATGCGCCGCCGACCGAAGGCCGCACCCGCCGGGGCAGCACGGCCAGGGCCGCGTGAAAACGTCCGAATACGGTCTGCAGCTGCGCGAGAAGCAAAAGGCGAAAAGATATTACGGGGTCTTAGAACGCCAGTTTCGCGGATACTTTGATATGGCCAGCAAAAGAAAGGGCAAAACAGGCGAGAACCTGCTAGCTATTCTTGAATCGCGCCTTGACAACACTGTTTACAGGCTCGGTTTCGCAATGAGCCGCGCAGAGGCGAGGCAGCTTGTGCTGCACGGGCATTTCCTCGTCAATGGCAGAAAGGTAAACATACCGTCTTTTCAGGTGAGGCCGGGTATGATTATTTCCATCAAAGAAAAAAGCAGGGGCCTTGACAAGTTCAAGTCTGTCATTGAGGCAAACTCATTCAGGCAGCCTCCCAAATGGCTTGAATACGACTCCAACGCCCTGATAGCCAAGGTCACTGCGGTACCTTCGAGAGATGATATTGATATGCCCATCGAGGAGCAGCTCATAGTTGAGCTTTATTCTAAATAATACTCTCATGATGAGGGTTGTGTCCAAAACTGACGACACACCCAAAATGGGCGATTTTCCGCCCTGCTACGTTATAATTCCTTGTGAAATGAAGGAGGGTATTTCATGATAGAAATTGAACGGCCCCGCATTGAATGCGACAGTGCGCCCGATGACGATTCTTACGGCAGATACATAGTCGAACCCCTTGAACGCGGTTACGGCACTACGCTCGGAAACTCATTGCGCAGGATTCTCCTGTCGTCCCTGCCTGGCACGGCGGTAACGACGGTAAAAATTGCCGGCATCCAACACGAATTCTCAACGATTCCGGGCATCAAGGAAGACGTCACCGAGATTATCCTGAATATTAAAGGCATAGTTGCAAGACTTCACACGCAAAGGACGAAAACCGTCTTTATAGAAGCATCAGGCGAGGGTATTGTCAAAGCCGGGGATATTAAGCCGGATGGCGAGGTTGAGATATTAAACCCTGATTTACATATAGCAACGCTCAGCGCCGACGCCACGCTCAGCATGGAGCTTACGATAGACCATGGGCGGGGATACATGTCGGCGGAAAGAAACAAGTTGGCACAGCCGATAATAGGCGTGATACCGATAGACTCCATTTACACTCCGGTCCACAAAGTCAACTACACGGTAGAAAACACGCGCGTCGGCAATGTGACGGACTATGACAAGCTTACATTGGAAGTGTGGACCAATAAAACCATTAGCGCGAAAGATGCGGTATCGCTCGGCGCGAAAATACTCTGCGACCATTTCATGCTGTTTATCGACCTGTCCGAAGCCATCGGCAGCAGGTCGACGGTTGTGGAGAAAGCGGAGGCCCAAAGGGACAAGGTTCTCGAGATGACGATTGAGGAGCTCGACCTGTCGGTACGCAGCTTCAACTGCCTCAAACGCGCAAATATCAACACAGTCGAGGATTTGATCTCGAAAACGGAAGCCGAAATGATAAAGGTTCGCAACCTTGGGCGCAAGTCGCTCGAGGAGGTCATACATAAGCTCGCAATGATGGGTTTGTCGCTGCTGAGCGAGGAGAATAGTTAGGAGGATGATTTTATGCCCGGGACACGCAAGCTTGGGAAGACTACTGCGCAGCGCAGGGCTATGCTGCGCCAGTTGGTTACCGACTTTCTCGATAAGGGCAGGCTGGAGACGACAGTGACGCGGTGCAAGGAAATAGCGCCGCTTGCCGAGAAGATGATAACGCTCGGCAAAAAGAACACTTTGGCGTCGCGCCGCCAAGCTCTCGCGTTTATCACGCGGGAAGACGTCGTGACAAAAGTGTTCACAAAAACAGCGCCCGATTACGAGGAGCGCAATGGCGGCTACACGCGTATCACAAGGATAGGCCCAAGGCGCGGCGATGCCGCCGAAATGGCTGTCATCGAGTTAGTGTGATTTGCAATTAGCGATGCATTTGGGGCGGGTTTTAGGCCCGCCCCATTTTGCTGCAATCATGAACATTCAATCAGTCGATCTTCGCGCCCCTTTATCGTCGGTAACGAGGCCTTCCCCTTCTTTTCCGATTGGCGAAAGATTATACTCAAGCACGCCTCTTTCGGCTCCGAACTTTGTCTCAAACAGGAACTTTATCCTGTGCATGGCCGCCGCCCCGTTTCTGTCGTCTTTTACGGCAAGCATAAGGACAAACTGGCTTTTGGAGTACTGCGCGATCACGTCTCCGCTTCGCAGGTACTGCATGAGCACTTTCCGCAGCGCCCTCATGCCTTCTTTCAGCTCGTTTTCGCTTTCAACCTCGTCCAGATGCGGCGGAAGCGCAAGGTTTACCAATGCCAGGTATATCGGAAAGCGGATTCTTTCTTCCGATCGTTTATCCAATATGTATATCTGGCGGAAAGTCTCCGGGCCGCAAAGCAGGGCGCCTTTCTTCTTATCATCCGTCTCAAACAGCTGCGTTATCTCCTCGATGCTGCCAGCCTTTTTTTCAGCCGCCCTGTCGATTTCATAGTGGAGCCGGGTGAAATTCAGCGAAGGTTCTACGCCGAACTCACGCATTAGGACTTTTTCAAAAAGCCGGTACTGCTGTTTCGCGTGGGCATAGTCGCCGTTGCTGATAAGCGCCTGAATCTGCCTGATATGCAGATTTTCCTCGTATGGCTCCCTGACGGTAGCCTTGTCCAATAGTATTATGGTTTCTTCCAGCATGGAGTCCTCCTCGTACAGGTCGGCCAGTTCGACGATTACCTGCAAAAAGAGTTTTCTGTAGTAGTCTGTAAATGTGACAGTCCATAGCTCGACGTCCGAATCGCTGAGAAACGGACCGGAGTACAGGTCTATAGCGGCATTATAAAGCGCCATACGCTCATCGTCCGGCCTCGTTACGTCGCGGGCGTTATTGATAAGTTCCCCGAACTCAAGAACGTCTATCCAACAGTCAAGGTCAGGATTCCACTGGTAGCTGCCCTGAGTGAAAACAATAAACTGCTCATCGCTTTCGTAAATAGACAGCGCTTTTCGCAGCCTGTATATTATGTCCCGGAGCATTTTTGCCGGGTCATCGTGCGTGACGTCAGGCCATAGGATTTCCGCCAGCCTTTCCGCCGATACGGGTTTGCCGTGAAACGCGATCAGATATTTAAGCGCGCTCCACATCTTGCTTTTCTTAGTCGTCGCGTTTGGCATAATCTTTGACTCGTCAGATATTTGGAACCTGCCGAATGTATAAACTTTGAGCGGAGTGTTCAACTTACATCACCTCTCTTTAACTAAGGGAGTATATTTTTGTGTAATTATATCATTATTTTTACACATTTTCAAGTACCCATAGGGGGTATTTTCAGAGGAGAAAAAAACATTGACAAAATCTGAAAGAAAGTAGATACTAATTATTTATAACATGCCCGAACGGGAAATCAATTAAATGAGGAGTCGTTAATATGTCTATTTCGTATAACCCATTCGAAAACGCGCAGGCTCAGTTTGATAAAGTAGCAGAGAGCATCGGGCTCGACAAAAGCGCCCGGGAACTGCTCCGCGAGCCGATGAAAGAGTTTCATTTCACTATCCCCGTAAAGATGGACGACGGTTCTACCAAGGTGTTTAAAGCTTTTCGCATAAAGCATAACGACGCCAGAGGCCCGGCAAAGGGCGGCATACGTTTTCACCCGCACGAAACAGCCGATACAGTCCGCGCACTTTCTATGTGGATGACCTGGAAATGCGCTACAGTCGATATTCCGCTCGGCGGAGGCAAGGGCGGCGTAGTATGCGACCCGAGCACTATGTCGCTGCCTGAGCAGGAGCGTTTATGCCGGGGATATGTCCGACAGTCATATGGGCAGCTCGGGCCTGCCATTGATGTGCCCGCTCCGGACGTGATGACAAATGCCCAGCATATGCTGTGGATGATGGATGAATACGAAACGCTTTCCGCCGGCAGGTATCCCGGCGTTATAACAGGAAAACCGGTTGGCATGGGCGGCTCTGTGGGCCGGACCGAAGCTACCGGTTTTGGCGTCATTTATGTGCTCAGGGATTATCTGGAAGCAGAGAACATCGACATGAGGAAAACAACGGCAAGCATTCAGGGTTTTGGCAACGTGGGCGAATACCTTGCTAAACTATATACCGAGTACGGCGGCAAGGTTATCGCCATTTCCTGCTACAGCCCCGCCGATAGCGCCGCCTATACGTACCGCAAGGCGTCCGGTTGCGATATCGACGAGCTTGTCGGCATAAAGGATACTTACGGCAGTATCGATAAGGAAAAAGCGCTTGCTCTGGGCTACGAAGTTTTGCCGGGGGATGCCTGGCTTAAAGAAGACGTAGACATCCTTGTGCCGGCGGCGCTTGAAAACCAGATAACCCCGGAGGTTTTCCCAAGCATTTCCAAAAGCGTCCGCGTCATCTGCGAAGCGGCTAACGGCCCCACTACTGCGGATTGCGACAGCTTGATCCAGGAGCGCGGCATGCTTCTGCTGCCCGACTTTCTCACAAATGCGGGCGGCGTCACTTGCAGCTATTTTGAGCAAGTGCAGTGTAACATGAACTACTTCTGGCCTCTTGAGGAAGTGCTTGAAAAGCTTAACTACTCAATGATAAAAGCATTCCGCGCGGTTTATAACCTTTCCAAGCAGAGCAATCTCTACATGCGCGATGCGGCCTATATCATCGCTATAAACAGAGTGACCGAAGCCGTAAAGAAGCGCGGCTGGATATAGCGCGGTCTGCGGATCGCGAGTTGAGGGTTATTGCCCAAGTAAAATATCGTTTTTTGTAAATGTTCAGAACCAATGCCACCAAGATAAGGAATACCGTCATTGCGGGCTTGACCCGCAATCCCCCACGGTACGCACCGTTTATGGGATTGCGGGTCAAGCCCGCAATGACGAGGCATCTGAGCATTTAGACTTTTTTCAAGTCTCCTAACCCAGCCTTTTTTCCAGTTCCGCCAGTTCTTTGGTGAGTTCTTTGGGCAGCTTTTCGTTAAAAGACGCGTAGAATTCTTTTATTAAAGCCACGTCGTCTTTCCAGTACGAGTTTTCGACGGTGAGAATCTCGCGCAGCGCTTCGCCGTCGAACTTCCGCTCCGGGGTGATGTCATAATCGAGGTCGGATATATCTATGTCTTCGGGGAGCGGTATATAGCCAATCGCTGTTTCTTCCGCATCAACCTCGCCTTTGCAGCGCCTGATTATCCAGTCGACGACGCGGAAATTCTCTCCGTACCCCGGCCAGATGAAGTTGCCTTCGTCGTCAAGGCGGAACCAGTTCACATTGAATATCTTGGGATGGTTTATAAGCCTATTGCCCATGTCAAGCCAGTGCTGAAAGTAATCGCCCATGTGGTATCCGCAAAACGGCAGCATTGCCATCGGGTCGCGGCGCACCACACCTACGGCGCCCGCTGCCGCGGCAGTGGTTTCAGATGCCATTATCGAGCCTACGAATACGCCGTGCTGCCAGTCGCGGGACTGGTATACCAGCGGGGCGGTTTTTGCGCGGCGCCCGCCGAAAATGATCGCGGAGAGCGGTACGCCCCTGGGCTCCTCCCAATTAGAGGCGATGCAGGGGCAGTTTTCCACAGGGGCTGTGAAACGTGAATTAGGATGGGCGCCATCTGTTCCGGATGCCGGGTCCCAGGGGTTGCCTTTCCAGTCGAGCGCGTCCTTTGGCGGGTTTTTGTCAAGCTTTTCCCACCAGACGTTTCCGTCTTTTGTGAGCACGACGTTTGTAAACAGCGTGTTTTTCGTTGTGGTCTGCAATGCATTTGGGTTCGATTGCACGTTTGTCCCCGGGGCGACTCCAAAAAACCCGTTTTCAGGGTTGCATGCCCTTAGTCCGCCGTCCCTGCCCACTCTTAACCATGCGATATCGTCGCCCAATGTCCACACTTTGTAACCTTGGGATTTGTATCCTTCCGGCGGGATCATCATGGCAAGGTTCGTTTTGCCGCAAGCCGACGGGAATGCTGCGGCTACATAAGACGTCTCGCCCTGCGGGTTTTCTATGCCGAGGATGAGCATATGCTCGGCCATCCACCCCTCGGTTTTACCCTGGTATGAGGCGATGCGCAGCGCAAAGCATTTTTTGCCGAGCAGCACATTCCCGCCGTAGCCTGAGTTCATGCTCCATATTGCGTTGTCCTCCGGGAAGTGCATGATGTAGCGGTCTTTCGCATCAAGCTTGCATTTGCTATGCATTCCGCGCACGAAGTCGTTTGAGTCCCCCAGCATGTCAAGGACGGCTTTGCCTATGCGGGTCATGATATGCATGCTGAGGACCACGTAAATAGAGTCTGTTATTTCGATACCGACCTTGGCGAACGGCGAGTCAATCGGCCCCATTGAAAATGGGATAATGTACATTGCGCGGCCTTTCATGCAGCCTTTGAATATGCCCCTGGCCATTTTGTACGCTTCTTCCGGCGCCATCCAATTGTTGGTCGGGCCGGCGTCTTGTTCATTTTTGCAGCAAATTAAGGTTCTGTCTTCAACTCGCGCCACGTCGTCGAGCGCCGAGCGGTGGTAGTAGCAGCCGGGCAGTATTTTTTGATTGAGCTCTATAAGCTCGCCGGTTTCGCAGGCCTCGGCGCGCAGCTCGTTGAGCTGGGTTTCGCTGCCGTCAATCCAAACCACCCTCATAGGGTTGACCATGGCTTTCATTTCTTCTATAAAATCAAGAACCATTTGATTACTGGTCAATGACATCGAGATACCTCCTTGTGAATAAATGTAGTGCTTAATTGTATAATACTACAGGGATAAAAAAAAAAGCAACACTATTATAAAACTTTTCTATGGCCATGTTCTTGGACGGAAGCCGATTTTTGCACATTTTTGAATGCTGCGGGCCGGCGCGTTTCAAAACCCGGCGCGCCGCTTTGCGAAATTATCCAATACATGGATTAATATGCAAGGGAGGCTCAAAATAAATTCAGTTGGTTGCATGTATTTTTCTTATCTTTTTTTTAGGCATGCCGCAGCAATAGACTCTCAGCGCGCAATTCCAACATCGTTTTGCCCAAAAATTGTTGACAACGGCCGATTACCGTATTATTATACAAATCAGTATTTTAAAGAAAGGTATTGCCATGAATTTTAAGTTTACACCGGAAGAAAGAGATATTATTTACATGGTTCGCGAGTTTTGCATGAAGGAAGTTCTGCCTATCGCGGCGGAGCTTGACGAGGAGGAGCGCTTTCCGTCGGAAACCATGAAAAAGCTCGCTGATATGGGTATGATGGGCCTCGCGTTTCCGGAGGAATATGGAGGGGCAGGTATTACATACCTTACTTACATAGCCGTATGCGAGGAAATCGCAAAGTTCTGCGCGAGCACGAGCGTTACGCTTTCCGCGCATTCTTCTTTGTGCTGCACGCCGATATTTGACTATGGCACGGAGGAGCAGAGGCAAAAATATCTTGTCCCCCTGCTGGCGGGGGAGCATCTGGGCGCGTTTGCGCTTACGGAGCCCAATGCGGGCAGCGATGCCGCCATGCAGACTACTGTGGCCCAGGACAAGGGCGACCATTGGGTCATTAACGGCACAAAGGTGTTTATTACAAACGGCGGTTATGCGGACACCTATGTCGTTTTTGCCATGACGGACAAAACCCTTGGCAATAAGGGGATTTCGGCTTTTATCGTAGAAAAGGGTTTTCCCGGTTTTTCCATCGGTACGTTTGAAAAGAAGATGGGCATTCGGGCCTCCGCTACTTCCGAGCTCATATTTGAAGATATGATCGTGCCTAAAGAGAATCTGCTGGGAGAGCTGAACAAAGGGTTCAAGATTGCCTTGAGTACGCTTGACTGCGGCCGCCTGAGCATAGCCGCGCAGGCTCTTGGCATTGCGGAGGGCGCTTTGGCCGAGTGCTTGAGGTATGTCAAGCAGCGCGTCCAGTTTGGCCAGACCATCAGCAGATTTCAAAACACGCAGTTCGAGCTTGCCGATATGTATACGAAGATCGCGGCTTCGCGCCATTTTACAAATCGCGCGGCACAGGCGAGGGACGACGGGGAAAGGTATAATCATCTTGCCGCCATGGCGAAGCTGCATGCTTCCAATACAGCCAATGAAGTGGCGCGGCGCTGCCTGCAGCTCGTGGGCGGCTATGGATACTCACGCGACTATCCGTTTGAGCGTTTCATGCGCGATGCGAAAATCACTGAGATTTATGAGGGTACAAGCGAGATTCAGAAAATCGTTATCGCAAACTATCTGGGGCTGAAATAATACAGAAGGGGTTGGTTTAGTATAATGAGTAAGATAAAAACTCTGGAGGAAGTTGCAGCTTTATTCAAAGATGGTCAGGTTTTGATGATAGGCGGGTTTTTGTGCGCCGGCACGCCGGATATTTTTGTGGATGCACTTATTGATAAAGGTATAAAGGATTTGACGCTCATCGCAAATGATACGGGTTTCCCGGACAGGGGAATAGGCAAGCTTGTCGTCGCCAAGCGCATAAAGAAACTGATTGCCACCCATGTAGGCACGAACAAGGAGACCGGGCGCCAGATGAACTCGGGTGAAATGGACGTCACGCTTGTCCCGCAGGGTACTTTGGCGGAGAGGATAAGGGCTGCCGGAGTCGGTTTGGGCGGTATATTGACGCCGACGGGCGTCGGCACGGTCGTTGAGGAGGGTAAGCAGAAGCTGACTATCGACGGCAAGGAGTATTTGCTTGAGCTTCCGCAGAGGGCCGAAATAGCGCTGCTGCATGCCTATAAGGCAGACAAGTACGGAAACCTCGTCTACAGGAGGATGGCGCGAAACTTCAACCCGCTCATGGCTATGGCAGCGGATCTGGTTATAGTTTCGGCAGAGCATATAGTTGAAGTTGGCGAACTTGGGGAGGACGAGATAGTCACCCCGGGTACGTTAGTTGACATAATCGTCAGCGCCGGTTAGGAGGAAACTGTTCAGTGCCTTGCGCTCGGACGGCTATTTTCAGTTCACGCAATCGCTCGGGTGGCGCTTCCATACGCCAACTCGCGAACGCTCCACCGTCCTTGGTTGCGCTTTGCGTGAACTGAAAATAGCCATCCTCACCGGCACTGAGTTATAACGTTTGGAGGTATTAAAAACTATGTCTGATATACGCGAGATGATTGCGAAAAGGGTTGCGGAGTTTTTTGAAGCGGGCAACCTTGGAAATCTGGGGATAGGGCTGCCTACGTTGGTGGCAAATTATCTCCCGGCTGATAAAAATGTCATGCTGCACTCGGAAAACGGGTTTTTAGGCCTCGGGCCGAGCCCGGAACCCGGCATGGAAGACAAGGACACGGTCAATGCGGGCGGCATTCCCGTCACGATAGTGCCGGGCGGAGTCGCTTTTGACAGCGCGACGAGCTTTGCGCTTGCTAGGGGAGGGCATGTGGATGTCACCGTCCTTGGTGCCCTCGAAGTCGATGAAAAGGGCGATCTGGCAAACTGGCATGTCCCCGGTAAGCTGCTGCCCGGCATGGGCGGGGCGATGGACCTTGTCGTCGGCGCTAAAACGGTGATCATCGCCATGGAGCACACGCAAAAAGACGGCGCGCCGAAAATTCTGAAAAAGTGCACGCTCCCTCTTACCGCCGTCGGCGTCGTCAATTTTATCGTAACGGAGCTTGGCGTCATGGAAATGACAGACGCGGGCATCGTACTCAGGGAGCTTGCCCCCGGCGTAACAGCCGAAGATATTCAGTCCAAGACCGAAGCGACGCTGATTATTCCGGACGTCGTAGGTTCGATGGAGCGGTAGCGTACCAATGTACAATGTAATGTCAACGGGTTAACGAAAAGAAACAAGTCCCGTCATTGCGGGCTTGACCCGCAATCCCCTTTGGGTATGGACTACTAGGACTCCTGACTGCAAAATTGTCGCGATCCATGGGGGATTCCGTAGCCTGCCCTGAACTTGATTCAGGGTCAAGCACGGAATGGCGCGGGGGATTGCTTAACGAAATTACACCGTGCGGCTGTGCTAAAAAACACAGCCGCACGGTTTTTTATTGTTATAATTATCCGAACAATGGTCAACAGGTTAACGCGGAAAGACAGGACAATCGCATAAAAACGCATTTGTCGTCAAAATACACAAATCCATCGTAGGGGACGGGCTTGCCCGTCCCGTTTCGGCTGGGTTTTTGCAGACATCGTGGGATGGGCAAGCCTATCCCCTAAACGGCTTGGTTATCCAAACACCGCCAGGAGGAACCCTGCCGCTACGGCGGAGCCTATGACGCCCGCTACGTTCGGGCCCATGGCGTGCATGAGCAGGTAGTTCGAGGAATTCGCCCTTTGCCCCTCTTTTTGCGCTACCCTGGCCGCCATTGGGACTGCGGAGACGCCGGCGGAGCCTATGAGCGGGTTTATCTTGCCGCCGGTCAGTTTATACATGAGCTTTCCAAACAGGACGCCCCCTACAGTGGAAAACGAAAACGCCAAAAGCCCGAGCAAGACGATCAAAAGTGTATCTCTTTGCAAGAAATTTGAATAGACCGTCGTAGCCCCCACGGATACGGACAGGAATATGACTACTATGTTCATAAGCGCGTTTTGTGCCGTGTCGTTGAGCCTTTCGACCACGCCGCACTCCCTGAAAAGGTTGCCCAGCATCAAGCAGCCCACGAGCGGGGCGACGGACGGGAGCACGAGGATCGTGGCTATCGAAACTCCTATGGGGAAAATTATCTTTTCTTTTTTTGAGACATGGCGGAGCTGCTCCATTTTTACCTCGCGCTCTTTCTTTGTAGTGAGCGCCCTCATTATCGGCGGCTGTATGAGCGGGACAAGCGCCATGTAGGAGTATGCCGCTACCGCTATCGCGCCCAGAAGGTGCGGCGCCAGTTTGCTTGAGAGCCAGATGGCTGT
>Ga0099364_10005258_pt1 | contig 19292 bp, 20 predicted proteins | sample TergutTh196P3_FD_73070 | JGI IMG/M metagenome (GOLD analysis project Ga0099364, IMG submission 73070) | Microcerotermes parvus P3 segment gut microbial communities from Pointe-Noire, Republic of the Congo - Th196 P3 | ecosystem: Host-associated > Arthropoda: Insects > Digestive system > Gut ...
TAAAAATCTCCTTTCGTATGACCGGCTTCACTCTGCGGCTTTCCACAAGCGATTATCGGTCATCCGTGATTCGAAATCAAGACCGCTCCTCACTCGTCGCCCGGTGTTTCCAAAAATGCTCTGATCGACGCGACCGGATAAAGTGAACGCCAGCCGATTTTCTTGCAGGTAATCTTGCCGTCTCTCGCCAGATTGAAAATGGTACGTTCGCAGACTCCGAGCATCTTTGCCGCGTCTTTGCCGTTGACGGCCAGTGCCTCGACCTGTTTTTCCAGTTCATCTTTTTTTGGGGTAATAACAATCATTTCTCGCTCTCCTTTTTCTTGTCCATTACGTTCGGCAACAAACCACGATGCCGTGTACAACTTATAGGCCGGTGCGGTCTTTTTATTCACCGGTGGCCGGAAAGAACGACTGAATCGTTCCGGCAATGGAACGGCAGACGGGGGCGTTACCCTGCTTGCCCCGTTTTCCGGTCTGGTGACTGGCAGAAACGTCGTGGGACTACAAGGGCAGAAAAGCGACATAAAAAAATTTTCGCTTTTCTATAAAGAGTACAGACCTGTTGATGGACCAACAGGTCTGGCACACAGAAAAACCTCTAGCAATAGAAAATGAGGTACAAGATGAAGAATTGTAGCTCGATCGAGTGGAATTGTAACGATCCACACATCTACCAAACAAACCAGCGTCCAACGGAACCGGAGAACCTCAAAAGAGAGCAGCACCCCGTCAAAGTGCAGAATTCTCCCAAAGGACGGTATAATCCGCCTAGCGAACATCTTTATCAGATCAATCCGTGGCCAACTGAACGGAAAGACATTTACCGGCAGTACACGAATTATTCTTCAACCTCCTCTCTGGAAAGTTACGGCAATTGGGCAAGAAAGGAGTCGTACTGTCTGTTCAATAATGGGCGAAGGGCGAACTTCACGCTTCAACTGAACTTGCAACGCGCTTATTGTGTTTCTGACATTCTGAAACTCCGTAAGGAACTGAATCAACTATTCGCCTACCTCCGTCGAACGAAAAACTTTGCCGCTTATGCTGTTCTGGAAATTACCCGCGACAAATATAAGAAAAAGCCAACGGACAAAATACACACCCATTTCCTGATTGAAACAGCGTTGACTGTGGCTGAACTGAAAGACCTGTTCCGCCGCGCTTGCGAGGCGGCAAAATACACACCTGACGATTACGAGATTTCAAAAATCGAAAACATCACAGGAATGCGGGACGGCGAATATAAGCACCGCATCTGTAACTACATCACAAAAGATGGCTTCCCGAAGAAAGTCATCATGTTCAAACCGAATCTTGGATTTCGTAAAACCCGAAAGGTCGGTAAGTTCTGGATGGACAAAAACGGTAAGCCAACGAACAAGGAAAAAATCTGGGCTAAGGCCCAAAAGGGTAAAAGGAATTGAAACGACGATGAAACCGGTTTTCATCCGGCGGCCACGATACCATAGGAGGGAGAGCAACGCGAACCCGACTATGGTATTGACACATCTGATCCGAACCTACAATCAAACAGAAACCGGGATTTTCTACTGATCGTGACTGAACAAAAAAGCCTTCAAAACTATAATCTGTATCGATCCCTACTCGAACCAACCTACAAGGAGCCAACCATGCTAGCCGACATTACCGCCTTCGAATCGCTACAGACCACTACCAATTCGGCTGCCGTGCCGATGTTCCACTTCAAACCCGACGTAGCCGCCTGTCTCTTGGAAAGCCTAAACGCAGAAGCCGAGAGTTTTATCGCAACGATGCAAGCCGGATTGAACTGCTTTGAAAAACATGACAGCGACTTCCGACTGAGGTTCATAACCGCAATGGAGTATGCAAGGTCGGAGGATTCACCACGGGCACGGGACCTTGCAGCGAAGGCACTGGCGGTGCAAGCCAGACTTGGGGCTGAAAAAGAACGATGTAGCGAAGCTATCCGAAATAGGAAACTAAAACCGAAATAGACAACAGGCTTGCCCCAGTTTGCCTGATTTCGCTAAATCAACCGACACGAAAAGTCACTCGAAGTGGTATTATCCCTTCACAACGCACAGATTTCGCTTCAAAAACAAAAATAACCCAAATAGGAGCCCCCCAATGGCGGTTTGGCAAAACGACTATTTTGTTCTTCCTCAATCAAAACTCGCTGAGTTTTACGGTGAGATTCCGGCAAACGTTCCCGAAAACGATTTTTACGAACGGCTTTGGTGGGCGGGAGTTCCCAGTCCAGAAAAGACAGAGATCGAACGGATTTTACCGCCTTTCAAGCAATGGGGAGAGGCTTCGGTGAGGTGGTGGGGAACATCGGATGCGGGCCACAGAATTTCGCTTGTCTACACCGATGACGGCAAGTCGATTACCGAGTTTTCTGTTCGTGTTGATTTGAGTGGAGAATACCGCTCTTTCGTCCAACAGACCGTCGGTCTCATGAAAAGACGACGATGGGCTTTCCTATCGTGTTCCGGCTCGATATTGATGCCGGAATATGACGTCATTGCCAAGGACTTGAGTCAGTCGGACGCTCAGGAGTTTGTAACTGATGTGCAGGCTTGGATCGAAGAAAAACGCAAGATGAATTCGTTTTCTTGTGACAACGTGCCAAGTTGAGATGGCCGATTCCTCATGTCGTTCCGCTCTCTGCCGTTGGGCTTCAAAAACCGAAGGGTGTCTGCAGACACCCTGCCCCTCGTCTATTGGGGCGATTTTGATGGCTGGATGACCAGGAAGTAACCCGACGTATTGCTTTTCTTGACCGGTATTGCGAAAAGACGACAGCCAACAGTATTCCATAAAATCGTGACGCCGAACTGTATGAAAACGCACAATTAAACAAACTGTCAACGATCAGTGCCACGGCAATAAATATTCCCAACTCTTTCCAAGGAGCGGATTGTTTGAACGAGACAAGAAATATCGTTGCCAGCAGAAAACAGTACAAAAACAGGCCAATGAAGCCGGACTGGATTGCAACGCCAAGATATTCATTGTGAGGATTTCTGATGCTTTCTGTACCAACACTACACCACTGCAATCGCGTAGTATTCCTTGTACCACTCGACAAATCGAGCGATTCCGTCTTCAATGGAAATATGCGGCTCAAATCCGGCGAATGCTTTCAATTTATCGATGTCGGCGTATGTTTCCATAACGTCGCCCGGTTGCATCGGGAGAAAATTCTTTATTGCCTTTTTTCCAAGAGTGTTCTCTAGAATTTCGATCAACCGCATTAACTCCACCGGCTGGTTGTGACCGATGTTATACAACCGATACGGTGCCCGCGCTGAAGCCGGTGTCGTCTGAGGGTTCAACGGGTCCGCTTGTGGAATTTTCGGAATCACGCCGATGATTCCGTCGACAATATCATCGATGTAGGTAAAATCACGTTTCATACGACCGTCATTGTAGATGTCAATTGGTTTGCCTTCCAGAATTGCTTTCGTAAATTTGAAAACAGCCATATCAGGACGTCCCCAGGGTCCGTATACCGTAAAAAAACGTAGTCCTGTCGTCGGTAATTGGAACAGATGGCTGTACGTGTGTGCCATCAATTCGTTACTTTTTTCGTGGCGGCATACAAACTCACGGGAAAATCGACGGCGTCATCTTCTGAAAACGGCAACTTGTCGTTAAGGCCGTAAACCGAACTGGACGAGGCGTAAACCAGATGCTGGACGTTATTGTGTCGGCAACACTCCAATATGTTGACAAATCCGGTCAGGTTGCTGTCAACGTAAGCGTGAGGGTTGTCCAGCGAATAGCGGACCCCGGCCTGAGCGGCCAAATGGACGACCGTGCCGAACTCATTTTCTTCAAACAGGCCGCACAATGTCGATTTGTCACAAATGTCCGCCTGATGAAACGTAAAATTGGGGAATTGCCGAAGTAAGTCCAAGCGGGAATGTTTTAATGCGGGAGTGTAGTAATCGTTGACGTTATCAATCCCGACAACGATATATCCATCCTGCAAAAGGCGGTTGGTAACGTGGTAGCCGATGAATCCCGCGTTGCCTGTAACTATGATACGGTTATTTTTCAGACTCATCTTCGGTCGTTACATTTTTGAAAAGAGGCGTGTGAGTTGTTCAGGATGCCAAAAATGTTTGATTTTAAGCACATGCGTTTCCAAATAGACTCTGAGTTCGGAAAGAAGCGTGACGAATTGATCCGATAGTTTTTTACGCTTTGCATTGGCGGGGATAGTGATTTGGCGTTCAGAGTCAACGGAATGTATGACATACATTGCCGCCTTGTCCCTTGACAACCTCTTCGAAAACTTCATGGTAGCGTTTGGCAACTTCCGTCCAACTTGTCGGGAAAAGTTTCATCCGCTCCTGTCCCGCCTGAATGAGCGTTTGTTGCAGGTTGAGATCATTTTTCAACGCCGCCATCTGTGTCGCCCAAGCATCGGCATCGTGCGGAGCGACATACACCGCAGCGTTGCCGCAAAGATCGCGAGCATAGGGAAGATCGGCACAAACCTGCGGCTTCTTCCATGCCATGGCTTCGAGATGCGCCGAACTGAGGCTTTCGAAGAGACTGGGCATCAGGCAGCCGTCGCAGCGATCATAAAGCGTTCGCAGTTGCCCTTTGTCCACCCACCCGAGCGGCAGGATGATACCGCGGTCGACCAGCTCCAAGGTCGCCTTCTCTCCGATTTTTTCGAGGTCGTCTCGGGACAGGGTCAAAGCGAGCCTTGCGTCGATCTTTCGTTTTGCAAGCAACTCGAGCGCTGAAACGAGGACTCGATGATTCTTGTGCCGATAATAGGTGGCGACATATAAAAACGTGAAAACATTATTATACCCTCCGAGCACCCGTTCCTGCTCCTCTGTCAAGGGAAGCGGAGTGACGTCGTTCATATCTTCAACGGATTTGGGAACAACCGCGACCCGGTCGCCGGAAAAGCCGAACGCCTCCAAGTCGTCGCGTACCATTCCGGTCTGGACGATGATCTTCGACGTGCACCGCAGGGTTTGACGGAAAAAGAATCGCATGGCGGCTAATCGAACGGGGGTTCCTTCCCAATGGAAACGGGCTTCCCGCCAAGGTTTTGTCATGAAGACGCTGCTCATGTTCATCACGACGGGAACGGACAGTTTGACGTAAACGTTGTTGTAACCGCACCAGACAAGATCGGCATTCGTTTTTGAAACGAATTTTTTGATGCCGGAAAACCCGAAACGCATCCGCGTCAGTTCCCGGTGAAATCGGACCGGCAATTCATGGACGTGAACATTCGGAAGCGACGTGCATTCGTCGAAGTCGCTCTTTTCCAATGTCACGACATGGTAATTGTCTTCCGGAAACGTCGTGCCCATCGTTTGCAAGAGAAAACGAAAATTTCGCGCCCCGCCGCCTTTGCCGAAGGAAATGACGAGTATGTTCATGCGGCGGTCTCCGGCAAAGAGTGTTCGAGTGTCGATGAAAAAGTCTGATATTCGTTTTTTGCTCGATTTGGCGATTATTGACGTAAAGGTGCTTGCCCTCTATGGTAACCCAACTTCCTCTCACTCAGGATACTCATGATGGTTTTTTTTGTCGCCGGCGGTCAAAACGAAAAGACTATAACCTCCAAACAAGCGGACGGCGAAGTCCGGCGCAATCGCAAAAAGCAGCTTTCTGTACAATATCCTTGGATCATACGGTCGTTGATCGGCAACCATGCTCCGGTATTGCCAATCGATGATGTGGCATCCACAATCCCGGAGAGTCAATAAAGCGGTATCCTTGGTAAAATAATGAATGTGTCCGACACTTTTTCTCCTGGAATAAAATCGATTTCTCAACATGTCCAAAACATTCAAGTCCAGAGGAATCTTGAAGAGAACGTAATCCGCCTTGGCGCAACACTGCCGGATAAAATCGAAACAGTCCTCGACATGCTCGATGACATCCATAACAAGCAAAAAGTCAAACCTTTCCCTATTTTGCCCCCCCCCTCCATTTTGTAAAAAAATGTTTTCGTTATAAAATCCAAGGCGTTCCTTTTCTCTTGGTTTTGCAAGTTCGATTGCATCCGGTGCAATGTCGAATCCGGAAAATTGCACGTCGTCCGGCAACATCGCATGCAATTGGTTCAGTATCTCTCCGGCTCCGCAACCGACTTCCGCGACGGTTTTTGGACGAAGGCTGTGCCGTTGGATGAACGTGAAAACGCACCGAGCCTTCCAAGGCGAGTCTGCGACATCCCAAGTCGGATTGTTTTTGAAATAGGCGCTGTTCTCGTCCGTGTAAATGTTTGATGTCATCGGAAATACTCTAAAACGTTGTTACTTGAAATCGATACTTCGATAGACTTTCATGAGACTTTCCATTGAGTTCTCGATGGAAAACGGGGTGCGTTGAAGCAAGGCGGCGCCTTCACGCGGTGTCCGGCGTTTGGCGATTCCGGCTTCAAGGGCATCGCACCATTGCTCCATGGGGGCGGAAAGACTCATCGTCGACAAAGAACTCGGCAGAACATTGCAAATATCTTGTGAAATCACATCGGAACAGATGCAATGCAATCCGGCGGCGATGGCTTCGATCAGAACGATGCCGAAACCTTCCCATCGGGACGGCAAACAGAAAACGTCATACAGGTGGCAAGTCAACTCCGGAATATTGTTACAAACGCCCGGCATAAAAACGTTGCCCTGCAAGCCGAGGGTTTTAACTTGCTCCTCCAGCATCCGCCTCATTTTGCCTTCCCCGGCAATAAAAAGGACGTATCGATCACTCCTTCTTTGCAGAACGTTAAAAACGTTCACGAGAAATTCGAAATTCTTTTGATAATTCAGACGTCCGATTGTTCCGACGACAATCGAATCCGCGGGAATTCCATATCGTTCGAAAAGGTTTCGGCGAACGGCATCACTTGTTTCGATGTCGAATGGAATCGTCGGAATTCCGCAGTAGACCATCTCTTTCAACGAACGGGCTTTCCATAATCGACCAAAGAAAAAAAATCCCGCCTCTTGGCTGCAAGCCAGCAGGTCGGTTGCGTAGCGTCGAAGTTTGGGGCGATTGATGAAGCGTTGATAATGTTGATGGAACCATGTACTTGAGGACCATGCCGACTTTCCCCAGCCCGTGTTATGCGCATGAGCAATTCGAACGGGAACACAATGTTTTTCGGCGATTTTCAAGACACTTCCCGAAGCGTTGGGAACATGATTGTGAACGGCGTCATAACGTCCTTGCGCAATGACGGATTCGATTTCTCGCAGATGCCGGTGGATGATCGGACTCCGAAAGGGCAAGCGATGAATCACCGCACCGAGTGATTCGGCTTCTTCATCGAACGTCCCTTGACCAAAAACGAGAAATTCGAAAAGAAGTTCCGGATGACGAAGCCTCAACAGGTTCATCAGCCAACACTCGATGCCGCCTCGATTTAATGCTGAGACGATATGTAAAACACGCAATGGAGAAGTCATGTTTGCCGTTAAATATTTGCGACTTCGTCACAATAATTGTTTGATAAATTCGGCCATTCGTTTGCCTTGGATTTCCACCGTTTTGTTTTCACGAATGAACCTCGCGGCTTTTGAGCCGACGGCGTGGAGTTCCGAGCGGGGAGTTGCCGCGAGTTTTTCCAGCAGTGCGGCCAAGCCTTCCGGTGTTTCATCCTCAATGGGGATGTAATGACCATCGTAGTCTTCGGGAATACAGGCCAGTTTCGTCGTTGCCGTTGCCGTTCCCGTGGAAAGATACTCCATCAATTTGATCGGGAAACTGTATCGAACGAATTCCTGATCGGAAGGTCTCGGATTAACAAGCACATCGGCGGCCATTTCACGTCGCAACGCTTCTTCATTGGAAACGAACCCGCCATAGTAAATGCGTGGATCGTTTTTTGCCATTTCTTCAATGTAGGGAACGACAGGACCTTTCCCGAATATTCGCAGACGAACATTTTCGTTTGGCACCTTTAAGAATGCGTCGATCAGCAGTTTCACGCCGTATTCCTCATAGAGACTGCCGACGTTGACGAATACGAATTCCGCTCTTTCTTTTTTTTCCCGTCTCGCTTGGTCGATCTTTTCCTCCGTGACGGCGGTGTGGGCGATACTCTCAATAACCATGGAAGGTATTTTAGGCGCAAAATCCATTGCGACGTACTTCGTGACGCCGATTAATCCGTCGACTTTGTTGATCGACCAAAACATCATTGCATGGTTGAATCTCTGCAAGAACGTGACCTTCTTCACGCGATGATCGGAGGGAGGATCATTTACCACCAGCACGATTTTTAGCTTGAAAAGCAATCTGCAAATTAAGGTGGCAAAAAACAATGGATTGTTAAGCGACACTTGAAAAATGACGCGCCGGTGGGATCGTGTCCTGCAACACCACCAAATCGTGTAAAACAACATCGCAAAAAAAACGGACACGGATCGAATTTTAGGGAGATTCAAAATCGGAAGCCCGATAAAAAGCCCCCCGTTGTCTCTCTTCCAACGAGTCGACGACAAAAAAAAACGTCCCGAACGCGGCCATGTCGTCTCGATTGGTTGCAGCCCCAAAATATCGATCGGCTTTTCGAACGCCGTCTCCAAACCACGTACGATCGACCAACAAAAGAGGTGTTGTTGAATCGGCGCAAATGCGCCTGTTTTGCATCTCTCTTCCATCACATCATCAGGGACAATAACGCTGGTGAACAAGATGTCGGTCTTGTCGGCGGAATCCCTGACGGCTTTCTCGTTGATCATGTTGTTCCAACTCTCAACAGGCGGGTAAAGGTCGTATTTCTTTGGCCATGAAAAACCAAATAAGGAACAAAAGGATAAAGGCGAATTCATAATTTGTCGACTGCATGATCTGATTGTTGCACGGAATAAAAAAACAGGCAATGCAGAATAAAAAACAAAGAGTCGGCGAAACGATGTTGGCTCGACTGATGGAATCGATCCAAGTCATGCACAAATACCGTCCGAGAAACAGGATGAAAACGAGAACGCCGGCAAACGACAAATCCGATGCGAGCCAGGGATAAATTGAATGCCAATGTGTCATAATAGGATAGCCGTACTTTTTTTCAATTTGACCTGGAAAGCTCCGATTAAGCACCTGAAGCTCTGGAAATTTTCTTTCAACTGCAACGAGCATGCTGAGCGAATGGCCGAAGCCGTAAGTCCATTTCCAAGGACATGTCAACGAGTAGCCCAAAGCGGAATACCCTTGACAAACATAAAATTCAATCGAGAGAACACCTTGTGAAAACCATTTCGGAGTGTATTTGATAATAGGATGTTGTCGATTAATGGTAAATACCACTGAGGGTGGTTTATCTTCTGATGTGACAGTTTGTATCGGCACGCTTTGTGCTGGTACTGAGGCTCCACGATTTCCATAATTGTTTGTTTCATTCAACTGGCGGGATATTCGCCTGACGTGTTCTTCGGTCGATAATACTGTTGTGCCCGCACTATATGAACTCGACTCCTTCCATCCGCCGGTTCTCTGGTGTATCCCATAACAAAAATAGATGCAAAAAAGAAAGCACATGGCGGAAACGAACGCACCATACCACGCTATTTCTTTGCCTTTCAATCGTCTTCCTCCGTAAAGACCGATCCAGGAGAAGACGGAGATGGTTACAATCGTTTCAAAAATGACTTTATTTGTACCGATTGACATGAAATATGCCAGTCGAAGGAAGATGGTTAGCAGTGCCAATACCTTTATTCCAGGGGACAGTCGGCTCCAAAAGACACAGATAACCGGCAGAGACATGATTATGAAAAACGAAACAAATATCTGACCTCTTGCGTACCAACCAGTTGCAGGAACTCGCGGCAATTTTTGATACATGTTATAAGCCGTTCCCGGATTCAGTAAATTGAAAAAAAAACGGTCCGGCGCATAGCCTAATTTATAAATGCTGATTGAATAATAAATAATTGTTACGATTGAACAGACAAGAACAAACCACTCGATTTGCTTGGCAATCGGCGGCAAGCATTTGTGGCTTCGTAGCACTTTTGGAGCAGTATTGATTGCACTCATATAACCGAGAAACAACATCAACTGCCCCGTTAATGCGTAAAGGGCAATTTGCCACAAATTGTCGTTTCCCCAAGTCCTGGTTCCGAAAAAGAACCCTAGAAGCGTGAAGGTCAGCCATGCTTCAAAAAAAAGAATGGGCAGAAGTCGGGTTACTAATGCAACAGGATGTTGCTGTTTGCCTGATAAAGGAGTTGTCATTTTTCAAATGTTAAAAAATTTTCAATTTTTAACACTGTCTGTGGGTACAGTGTCGTAATGCCATAAAAGCGGCCGCTACCGTCATCCGTGCCAAGTTTGCCGCGAGAAGCCCCAAGGCGATGGAAACGCCGCCGTAGTGGAGAGACAAGAACAATATCGTCGTAGTAATCAAGGCGACCATCCACACGACGTTCAGGCCAAAAACGCTCCACATACGTCCTTGACTGGTCAAAACCTGACTGAGGACCCAATCCGGGCCAGCGGCAATGGCAACCAGACAAAAGACGATCACAATGTTTCCCCCTGCGGCAAAACCGGAGCCGTACAGCCCCATGATTTGTGTGGAAAACAGACATAACGGTAATGCGACCAGACCGGTGACTCCTGTGTTTATCGCCACGTTCGCCACGACGAGTTTTTTAAACCTGCTCCGATTCTTTAGTCCGTGTACTTCACTCATCAAAGGTAACATAACTTTGAGAAGTAAGGTCGGAAAATACATCAGTAGCACCTGAATTTGCAGGGCGGCATTATAAACACCGAATTCGGCAAGACCGTTATGTCGAACCAGAAGGGCACCACAAACCCAAATGGTAGGCAATGCGATGATTCCCGCTAATGTTGATGGAAGACTAAATTTCCACAGTACGGGCAACTCCAAATAAGCTCCCCGAAACGAATTCCGAATGTTATGTTTGCGTGTGTTACTGTAAATGACACGGGTATTCAGCAGGACGGTTAATATCAAAGAGATTCCGAATGTCACAAGCACGCCGTGCAATCCCCAGAAATAGGCCCCCCCCACGTAGAGTGGCACTTTGAAGAATCCGGTGATCGTTTCCGTCCAGGCCAGACCGCGAAAGTCCTGGAATCCCGCGAGGATTCCCGATTGCATGTTTATGAACGTTACAAGAATCAGCAAAACGGCTCCGAACTGCATTTCCCGAACAAGATGGGGGGCGTTGACAATATATTTGCACAAAAAAGGCGAGAGAAGATAAAATGTCAGAGTGACCAAGCCACCTGCAATGATTGTGAACAAGTAGTTTAGCGAGATAATCCGTTCCGTCCGTTCTTTATCCGTTGCTAGGTATTCGGAAATATATTTTGTCGCCGTTGTTCCTGCGCCATAAGCCATAAACACGAGAAACATATTGGCCGTAGATCGAATCAATTCGAATTCACCGAACGTTTTTACTTCAAGAATACGGGCAGTTAGGATTGTCGCCAGAAATCCAAATCCCTTGGCAAAAACGGAACCGAACATAACCCAGAACGCACCGGCGGTGATTCGCCGTGCAAGCGGCGATCCCTTCACGCGGTCCAACAGCGGTCGCAACGGTTGCGGACAGACTTTTTCGGTTATTGACGACAAACTCATAAAATTTTTCGCTGCTTTGATCGCAACGTTAGTCTAACACTCCAAACGAGTTTATTGCACAAAAATCGTCCCAATGTGACAAGAGCAAAATCTTGTCTTTGGGCATCGTTTTCTTCTTAAATGACGCAGTTGCGGCAGTATCAACTGATTTCATACTTGTGTGGAAATTTTTGAAGGTGGTGCCATTTTGATTTAACGGCTGCATAAACCATTGCGAGAGCGGCACAAACAAAACATACGTAAGTCCCAATAACCAAGGTGCCTTGATTGACGAGAAAAAAATATCCGACGATAATTCCTGCCTGGATTCCCATATAAAGGAGCGAAACCCAAAGATGCGGCACTTTTCGTTCGTTGGCCAAAAGTTGATAAAGGTGTTTGCGATGCGCCTGAAAAATATTCTCTTTCAAAAGCAATCGATGGATGATCGTCAGAACGCTGTCGACACCATACACGGCCACAAAACAAATGGCAGCCAGATCGCCCGTTGCTAGTATCAGTGAACCGAGCAGATAAACGACAACGAAAGCCATCGAAATCGAACCGACGTCGCCGGCGAAGCATCGAGCCTTCGTTCGGAAATTGAAAAAATTGAACACCAGCAATGAAATGATGAAAACCGTGATGATGTTCGGGCCGACAAACGGCGAACGAAAATGATTGACGAAGGCAAGCCCCGTGAGCACCACCAAACTGTAACCGCCGGTGATTCCGTTGATTCCGTCCATGAAGTTCCAGGCATTGATAATTCCTGCACAAAAAATCAGTGCCGGAAGAACGAGCAGAGGATACTGCTGAAACAAATTCCACTGAGCGAACAAAAAAAGCAAGGCGAGGAGATGAACGCCCAGCCGGATTTTATTCGGAAGCGGTCTGACATCGTCAAGGAAACTAACGGCGGCAATCAACACGAGTCCGGCGAGAAAAAGATGGGAACCGTATCCGTACAGAAAAAATCCCAGCGATCCGGCCAACGGGAAAACGATCCCGCCGCCGCGCACCGTCTCCGTCGAATGCGAACTGCGCACGTTCGGCTTGTCCACGACCCGCCAACGGTCGGCAAGTCGAAAGTAAAGAAGTTCACATACAAAAAGTGTGGAGAAAAGAACGAGTAAAATCATCCTTGCTGATCATTCAAAATGGAAGGAGACCAGGGAGATTCGCCTGAGCGGACATAATCCTCAAATCCTTGTTTGAACGTCCGGAACATCCAATGCCCCTCAAGAACTCCGGCAAGACGTGAAACATCAATACGAGCATCGCTCTGAATTACTTGTAATTTTCGCGTGGATATTAGCAACTCCACTCGGAGAAGCGACTCAAGGACATCGCCACACCAACACGGCAATCGAAGTAATCCTGTTGGTACGGTCAGGGTGAAAGATTTTTTTCGCGTCGTTTTTTCAACATCGGCAATCATATCAAGCATGGTATAAGGTTCGGGGGCGGCAACGTTGTAAATCCGTTGTTTGAAGCATTCCGGCCGACTTGCGGCAAACTCAATCGTCGCAGCCAAATCCTCGACATAAAGGATGCTTTTTTTAGCCTTTGCCTTTCCGGGAAGGACGATAAAACCATTGTATAACATGCGGAACATTTTGCGAAAGTTTCCACGGTCGCCAGGACCGAACATCACCGACGGTCTCAGGATGACAATCGGAAATGACAATGATTGCATCGCAAGAAGGCCGACTTCCGCTTCGTGCTTGCTTTTCGTGTAAGGAGTCCTTGGTTGCGGTTCATCGTTTTCGGAGCACGTTCTATGCGAAAGAAGATCACCGTACACTCCGCTTGTCGAAACAAAAACAAAGGCAGTCGCTCCACACCGTTTTGCCGCCTCGGCCAGATGAATAGTACCATCCCGATTGACTTGAAAAAAATCCTGTCGTTCCGTTTCCGTTTTGGGGACGGTATGGACCTTCGCAGCCAAATGAACGATCACCGACTCCGGAGGAATTAACTTTGTACCGACATCATTGAGTTCGGCGACGACCGTGTTTAAACGTTCATTTTGTTGGAATGGAAAACGGTCCATTTCGGCAGGATGAACGAGTGCCGTCACCTTCCAGTTGTTTTTTAGGAAACGACGAACAACCGCGCGTCCGACAAAACCACTGCTTCCTGTAACAAAAACATTCATTGGACGATTTTCGCCTGGCATTTTGAACTCTTGGAATGGACTGGACAAGTCGAGGCACCGGGGATCGACGAGCATGACTTCGAATCCCTCAACGGCTTGTCTTTTTCATCGATAACAGTTTTTCGATCAATTCGTGATATTGTTTGGCGACGACTTGAGTGGAATATCGTTCGCCGACAAGTTTCAAACCGTTTTGGCCCATACGTTCCCTTCTTTCCGGATCGGAATATGCTTCACGAATCGCCCGGACAAATCCGTCAATGTCGCCTGTTTCGATCGTCCAACCGAGGTCGTTTTCCCGGATTAAACGACCGACGTCCGTCTCACAAGGCCCGTAGTAAAGTACCGGCCTTGCCGATGCCATAATGGTATACAGTTTGGAAGGAAAACTGCCTTTTGTTATTTTGCGATCAAGTAAAACCAGACATAAATCGCTGGACGCATTGATCATTACCGTCGTGTCAATGAGCTGATGTCCCCAAACCTCCCATTTCGGGTTACCCAGTTCTTTGGCGGTTCGGGCCAACTCTTCGTATTTGAGACCGCTGCCTGCACAAATGAATTTCACATCCAAATCGGAACATGCCGTCACCACGTCGGGAAGCGGAGAAAAATCCTGGGCTTTGCCGATATTGCCGAGATAACTGATTACGAATTTATCCTCCCAGTTTTTTTTTCGTGAATAGTCGTTGATTTTCCCATGTGGACGATAAATGTCCAAATCGACGGAATCGGGAATGACGTTGAGCACTCGATTTCGCGTTGTTTGAGAGCAAATATAATCAATGGAGGATGGTGTAACGCCGACAACGGCATCACATCCGTTAAAACCCGATCTCTCAAAGCAACGCAGTATTTTGCCGAGGAGCTTCAGCCGGCGACTGGCGACGTCGAAAAGAAGAAAGGGCAAATCGCAGACGGAGAAGATCGAACACGCGCCGTGACGTTTCGCAATTTTTGAAGCAATAATTCCTATTGTCGGCGGCGGAGTGAATGCAATGACAACATCGCAATCCAATTCTTTTCGTCTTCCGAACCACAGTGACCGGAGGTGAAACAATAGTGCCGTCCAAATTCTTTTGAGCAGACCTCCCTTGGTTTTGGGAACTTTGATATGATAACAGGGAACACCTTCAAAATCGCTTTTGAAAATCCAACGTCCGAGATAAGGAATCAGCGGTTGTTTTGCCGATGCTTCGGGAAGCGTTTGATAATGCGGCGTCGTCGTCAGAATCTTGATTTCATGTCCCAATTCCTTCAAGCCGCGAACAAGGTTGGCGAGAACATGGGCGTTCGACACTTGGTCCGGCGGAAAAACCAAGGTATAAATGAGTATTTTGGCCATGATCCGGATGGGAATAAAAACAGGCTGTCGAGAAAGATGTTCGGCAATTACTTTCGCCATACGGTTCGATTGACATAATCGACGTAACTCAAAATGATTCGTGTAACGTTTTTCGAAACGTCCGTCATTCGGTAATCGTCAACGACTTTGCCGCCGTCATTTTGTTCCAAAAATTGTGCCGTTACAGTCTCAATGGACATTGCCACACGATCCGATTTCAATCCCGCCATAACCAGCACACCGGCGTCCATACCTTCCGGACGTTCATGGGCCTGACGGATCGTCACTGCCGGAAAATTCAGGATCGACGACTCCTCTGTGATCGTTCCGCTGTCACTGACCACACAAAAAGCATTTTTCTGCAACTGTACGTAATCAAAAAAGCCGAGCGGTTTGAGAAAACGGATCAATGGATTCATTTCAATTCGCCGGGCGTGCGGCAATTCCAATCGGTTGCGCGTTCGAGGATGCGTCGAAACAATGACCGGAAAATTCCAGCGCTCCGCCAGAGTATTTAGTGTTTCCAAAAAATCGACGAGATTCTGTTCGGAATCGACGTTCTCCTCACGGTGAGCGCTGACGAGAAAAAATTCCCGTGAACGCAAATCAAGCGACGACAAAACGTTCGATTTCTCTATATCGTTGCAATAATGTTCGAGGACTTCCCGCATCGGCGAGCCGGTTTTGATGACCGTTTCGGGACGAAGTCCTTCGGCGATCAGGTAACGCCGGGCGTGTTCCGTGTAGGGCATATTAATGTCGCTCAAATGATCGACGATTTTTCGATTGTTCTCTTCCGGCACTCGTTGGTCGAAGCATCGATTTCCCGCTTCCATGTGAAAGATCGGAATCTTTCGTCGCTTGGCCGCGATGACACCGAGGGCGCTGTTCGTATCTCCGAGTAACAAAAATGCGTCCGGTTTTTCCGTTTCCAAAACGCGGTCCAATTTTACAATGACGTTGCCGATCGTTTCGGCGGGCGCCGCACCGGCGGCGTCCAGAAAATGGTCCGGACGCCGGATACCGAATTGTTCGAGAAAAACGCCGTTCAATTCGTAATCGAAATTCTGGCCCGTATGGGCCAAAACATGATCGGTGTGTTTTTCCAACTCGGCAACGACTCGGCAAAGTTTGATGATCTCCGGTCGAGTACCGAGAAGTGTCAGGACTTTCAGTTTTTTCGTCATGGTTATTTGGAAGGTTTCAGGCACGGTGCCATGAGTCATAGGGCGTCGGATCGTTCGCCATTTCTTCGATCATGGATTTCCAACCCGGCGGCGTAAAGCTGACGGCTTCACGAAATCGCGTGGAATCCAAACTCCTGTTACAAAAAAAATCCGAGTCTTTTTCAATGTCGATGTTTGCATCGTAATACCGATTCGCCATTTTCAGTAACTCATATTTGTCGATAGGATCCGATGAGACCTGGTACAAACCGGACAAATTTTTATGCGATTCGATAATCGTAGCAATAATTTCCGCAAAGCGATTGGTCGTCAAACCGGTGTAAACCGCCTTGGCAAAGCCCTTGATCTTTTTTCCCCGATGGGAAAGGAACCAGTCGATCAAACTCTTTGAACCCGTCATTTCCCGCCCGATGATCGAGGTTCTTAACGTAAGGCAACCTTCGCCGGACACTTCGCCGAGGAACTTTGTTTTTCCGTACAAATCATCCGCATCGGAAGGATCGGATTCGGTGTAATTCCCTTTTTTTCCATTGAAAACGCAATCAGTACTGATATGGATCAATCGGGCATTGGCAGTACGGCAAAGGCGTCCGAGTTGATGAGGCAGCAGCGAATTGATCTTCAAACTAACAATCGGATCGTGCGATTCCGGCAGTTGCTTGATGATTCCGACGCAATTGACGACGACGTCGGGACGGCATTTCCCTATGGCGTCGATAACGGTGTCGAAATCGTTTGCGTCGACATTGGAAATCGTTCGATCTTGTTCGTAAATCCCGAATCGTTCCAGTCGGGCAAAAGGACTTCGCGTCGTCGCCCAGGTGTCAAAACGTCCGCGAAACGCCTGGACCAATTTGTGTCCAAGCATTCCGGTGGCACCAAGGATCAATATTCGTTTCATTTTCCATCACTCCTTGCCGTAATCAATTCCATTAGGCTGCGCGGCTGATCCGATTCCATCGGACGGGCAGGAAAGGTTCGATGTCCTCCCGAATTTCCCGCAGGTTCAACAGCAACTCGACCATCTCCTCCTCCGTCAAGCGTCGGGTGTTGTGCGAATGGTAATCGATCAATTCGCTGACATCCCGATTGCCTTCGGAAAAATAAACATCGTAATTCAAGTCGCGATTGTCCAGTGGAACGCGGAAATACTCATTCAAGTCCTGTGCGACCAGTCTTTCTTCACGAGTCAGGAGCGTTTCGTACAGTTTTTCGCCGTGCCGGGTTCCGATGACGCGTATTGGATTGTCGGCACGAAAAATTCGTTTGAGCGCCGACGCCAAAACGGCAAGCGTCGCCGCCGGTGATTGTTGAACGAAAAGGTCACCGGGACGACCGTTTTGAAAGGCGTAAAGCACAAGATCGACGGCGTCGTCGAGACTCATCATAAACCGGGTCATTGCCGGGTCCGTAATCGTGATCGGCAAGTCGTCCCTGATCTGTCGAATGAACAGAGGAATGACCGAACCTCTCGACGCCATGACGTTTCCGTAACGAGTTGCGCAAATTGTGCAGTTTTTCCCGGCGGCAATCCGGGATTTGGCGAGCGCGACCTTTTCCATAAGGCCCTTGCTCATTCCCATCGCATTGATGGGATAGGCGGCCTTGTCGGTACTGAGTACGACGACGTTTTGCACGGCAGCCCGAATCGCGGCATTCAGAACATTTTCCGTACCAAGAATGTTCGTTCGCACCGCTTCCAGGGGATAAAATTCGCAGGACGGAACCTGTTTGAGCGCGGCGGCGTGAAACACGAGATCGGCACCGGCCATCACATCGTCGAGGCCTTCCGTATTCCGAACGTCTCCGATATAAAAACGGAGTTTGTCGTTTTTGTACTGATGCCGCATATCGTCCTGTTTTTTCTCGTCGCGGCTGAAAATCCGGACTTCCCGAATATCCGTTTCAAGAAAACGGCGTAACACGGCATTGCCAAACGATCCGGTTCCGCCGGTAATCACTAAGGTCTTGTCGGTGAACATTTTATCATCAATCGACGGTTAAGGTTGCTCTCGTTTGACCGGTCGGTGGCAATCACTGTTGAGTTGCCATGAGTTCCGGGCGTTTTTGGACGAAATTTTCATCCTGTTTTCCGCAGGTCTTCCCGATCCGGCGCAAAGACCGCGAGTTCGGGTTTCGGCTTTTGCACAAAAGGAATCGTTACCGGCTGCGGACGGTACTCCGCAATCAATTCGACAAGTTTTGTTTGAATTTTCAGAGGTTCGTCCAATATGCTCATCAGGTCGTCAATTTGCTCATTGACAAGCCTCCGATCAAACCGGCGGTGCGTTGCGCAACGCAATTTCGGATGCGAAGTTGCAATCGCCTTTTCCGCATCAAAATATAATTCCTCATAAAGTTTTTCACCGGGACGCAAACCCACTTCGCGGATTTCAATCGCACTCTCCGGCAAACCACTCAAACGAATCAAATCCTTCGCCAAGTCAACAATACGAACAGGTTCGCCCATATCCAAAACGAATATTTCGCCGCCCTGTCCCATTGCCGCTGCCTGTAACACTAATTGCGACGCCTCAGGAATCGTCATAAAATACCGCGTCATCCGAAAATCCGTAACCGTTATCGGTCCGCCAGATGAAATTTGTCTCCGAAAAATCGGAACAACGCTCCCCTCCGATCCCAGAACATTGCCAAATCTCGTTACAACAAATTTCGTTTGCGAATTCAAAGCCAAAGCATGGACATACCGTTCCGCCAAGTGCTTGCTCGCCCCCATCACGCTCGTCGGATTCACCACCTTGTCCGTTGAAATCAAGACGAACGTCGACGCCTGAAAATGATCCGACAAATCGGCAACGATTTTCGTTCCGAAAACATTATTGCGGATCGCTTCCGACGCATTGGCTTCCATCAAAGGAACGTGCTTATGCGCCGCCGCGTGGAACACCGCATTGGGGCGATGTTCCTGAAAAACCTGTCGCATCCGGGATTCGTTCGTAACGTCGGCAATAATTGGAACAAGATTACCTTTGTATCCGAGAGCGAGAATTTCCTTCTCAAGAAAGAATATCC
>Ga0099364_10005259_pt1 | contig 19291 bp, 14 predicted proteins | sample TergutTh196P3_FD_73070 | JGI IMG/M metagenome (GOLD analysis project Ga0099364, IMG submission 73070) | Microcerotermes parvus P3 segment gut microbial communities from Pointe-Noire, Republic of the Congo - Th196 P3 | ecosystem: Host-associated > Arthropoda: Insects > Digestive system > Gut ...
TTTTTTGACCATCGTGCGAGTTCTGCGGGATTGGTACAGTTGCCGATGAGTCCGAGAAAGGTGAGGGCGAGGAGGGTGCCCAGGGGATAGGATTGTCCTTGTTTGGAGCGGGGATCGGGCACTTTGTTGAGGGTTTGGGCGAAAAGTTTGAGTAGAGGGGACGAGTTTGCGGATGGGGACATATTAACCTCCGTGTAAAGGGGGACGAGCGAACGAAACCGTTCCATTCGCTAGGGACAATACGTATTCGGAGGCGAACTGTCGGGCAAAAAATTGAAAAAAAAACGAAAAACTTGTTAACGGACTGCCTGTCGGACTAAATATCCGGTTTCACGGCTTGACAGAGTATTTTCTCTTCTCTATAATGGGAGGGTTGTTTCACACAAATCGTTAACCCCTTATTATAGAAAGGACAACACATGAAACGTTTGATCACGCTCTTGTTAGCACTGGGAATCGCAACAGCCGCGCAACTGACCGCTGTTGCACAACTTACCGACGAGATGAGAAGAGACGGCTGGGTCTCCATCTTTGACGGCAGGACACTCGAAGGATGGAAATCGAATGAAACCTATGAAGGTTTCAAAGTCGAAAATGGTGCCATCGTCGGCTTCGGCGGCAGGAACCACCTCTATTACATGGGGGAACAGTACCAAAACTTTGAACTCAAGATTGATGTCAATATCAATAACGACGGTAACTCCGGGGTCTATGTGAAATCACAGTGGCAGGATGCGGCATGGCCCACCACCGGTTTTGAGTTGCAGGTCAACAGTTCGCATGGCGATCCCCAGAAGACCGGAACCCTATACAACATTGTCAAGATTCACGAGGCTCCGCATAAGGATGACGAATGGTTCACCTATCATATCATTTGCAGGGGTAATGAACTTGCCGTTTACGTGAATGGTAAACACCTCTACACTTACGTTGACCAAAGGGCTGGCGGCAGGCAAGGAGGACAGGGTGGACAAGGCGGACAAACACCGCCTATCACGGAGCAGAACAAACGTATTTCCCAAGCCGGACACATTGCCTTGCAGCAGCACCACCAGGGTTCCGTTGTGCAGTTCAAGAATATCTTCGTGAAGAAACTGCCCGATTAGTATGTCTTCCGGTTACGCCGCAAACGGCATGAACACCAGCCTTTGCGGTCCTTGCGCTGTTTTGCGCTCTTTGCGGTGAAAGAAGAATGGAACCGCAAAGAGTGCAAGGAAGAAGTCATGCTCTAACCCTCGGTTGATGATGTTCGCGACAAAATTCACACGATGCCGTACTGACGTTTGGGGCGGAAAAAAACTTATGGTTGCCGCGGTACTGGTGTTTCTGACTGCCGGTAACGCGGCACTTGCCCAGGGTGAAGGGGACCGGTTTGTACAGGATTCCCTCAACAGTTTGCGGACTCTTCGCAGTGTCGAGTGTGATATTCGGCTCGAAACCTTTGTGGACGGCAGGGAATATGCCGCCCGGGGGCATTATGCCGAACAGGTTTTGCCGCAAGCGGCGCGCGACACGTTTTTGCGGTCAGTCTATCGGTTGGATATTAATTTTTCGATGGGTTCACCGACCGCAAATGCGGCGGGTCCCAATCAACTGACGCTCGTGTGCCACGCTTCGGAAGATGGAGCGGTTTACCTGATTGAGCAATATACTTCCATTGAAGGAGTCAAATTGTTCAGCACTGTTGACTTGAAACGGCTGGAAAGCCGGCTCCGAACAGCGAAAGGGGATGTCTTTCTCAGCCATGCCCACGCAAGCGAAGTGCGCAACTTGGGCGGTCTTGCAGGAAAGATGCGGCAAATCAGCCAGTTTTATAAATTTTCGCTCCCCATACAGGAAGATTTGCCTGTCCCCGTGCGGGATAATTTTCAAGGGGAGGAAACAGTGCCGACATTGAAATTAACCGGTACTTTGCAGAGTGTCCATCATCAAAACCTACTGGCACGGTTCGGCGGACTGAATGAAAGGGAGCATTATCCGGCTGAGTTTCCCAGTGATATTGAAATTTGGATTGGACAACTCGATGATTTTCCTTACAAAATTCGGTACTTGCGCCGGACTTCGGAAAATTCCCACCAAAAAACGTTGTTATTTCAAGAAACCTATTTCAATGTGGTGCTGAATAAACAGCCGATTCCCAGTGTGCGGTTTGCCCGGCTGACGATTCCTGAAGACGTTTTCAGGGTATCGGATGAGACCGATCAGGTCATCCGGGCACTGGGCTTGTGATTCGGCGGAGACGTTTTGGAGGATGAAAAACGGGATATCCTATATCGTAAGTGGCATTGCGATGGTGCTTTTGTGTCCTCGCGGTTAATTTCCTTTTTTACCCGCAAGGTGTGCGGAGTTCCCGCCAAGAACGCAAGGTACAATTTCATGCCGTTTAAGGCGGAATGTACTACCTATACTGTAAACGGGGAGAAATTGGACGTTTTCTTTGCGTTCTTTGCGCATTCCCTTGCGAACTTTGCGGTTTAAAAAAAAGAGAATTTAACCGCAAAGACGCGGAGAAGTGCAAGGTTCGCAAAGTACAATTTCATGCCATCTACAGTATATCATTTTTTCCAAGCGTTTACGTACTCGTGTTTGATTTAGGCAAATTGGCAAAAAGAGGAAAAATGAGGATAGCCGCCGACCTCCGGGCGGCGGGGCGGCGATCACCGACTTGGAGGCGTGTTCGGTCAGTCCCGCCAAACCCGCCTCCCAGTGCGGAGTACCGCACGCAACCGCCCGGCGGTCGGTTGCCTACCTTTTAATGCAGGACTAAAGCACACAAACGAACACTCACGAATACGTGAACGCTTGCCATTTTTTTACTACCAGGGCAGTAACATCCTGATAACATTTTTTGACTCATGTTCCACCGGCTTCAACCAAACTTATTCCTCGATTCCGTGCAGGACATCACGCCGGAGTTGCTGCAGCAATATGGGCTTCGCTCCCTGTTGCTTGATGTCGATTCGACACTCAAACGTTACCGGGCTACCGAAATACCGCCGGAAACCGTGCAATGGATCGAGACGCTGCAAAGTACCGGTATCCGGTTTTGCGTCCTTTCCAATGGACGGGAGCGCCGGATTCGTCCGATTGCGGACGGTCTTAATGTTCCGTTCATCGCCCAGGCAATGAAGCCGTTGCCGTCTGGTTGTTTGAGGGCAATTAAAATGATGGGGTTTGATCCCATGACAACTGCTATGGTCGGCGACCAAGTTTTTGCCGATATTCTTGCCGGTAAATTTGCCAAGATTTTTACGATTCTTGTAACACCGCTCCATCCCGAAGAAGAACACTGGTACACCCGAATCAAGCGTCCTGTTGAAAAATGGGTGCTCAAACACCCGCCCCAAAAGTAAACAACTGCCGCTTTGCGGCAAATTTTTTAACCGCAAAGGTGCAAAGAAGCGCAAAGCATCACTTCATAGCGTACGCCATACCATTTGTACACGTTCGCCGCACATCCCCATCACCCGGCGGCTCTGACGAACCGCCGCACCCGTTGGTCGGACGAGGAATAAAGTTCCCGCGGTGTGCCGTCAAACAATATCTGCGGCTCCTTCTCTTCCAATTTCGCCAAAGGTGCCAGCATAATAATCCTGTCGGCAACCGTCCGGGCGGAGAGTAGATCATGAGTCACCATTATTCCCGTAACATTGTGTTGCTGGCGGACGCTGACCATCAATTCATTGATCAGCCCGCTCATTACCGGATCGAGCCCCGTCGTCGGCTCATCGTACAGCATCAATTCCGGTTCCAACGCCAATGCCCGGGCAATGCCGACACGTTTTCTCATTCCGCCGGAAATCTCCGCCGGTTTTTTGGGGAGTACCGTTTCGTCCAGCCCGACCTCTTCAATCAACATTTCAACAATGCGGCGGATGGTCTTTTTCGATTTTTTGGTATGCTGTACCAAGGGAAAGGCAATGTTATCGCCGACACTCATGCTGTCAAAAAGTGCCGCCTGTTGAAAAACAAATCCCAGCCGCTGCCGGGCTTTCGCCAACTCAAAATAGGTCAGGTTCTTGAATTCAATTCCGTCAAAGAGGATTTTTCCCGATGTTTGGTCATGAAGTCCAATAAGCGTCTTGAGGAGCACGGTCTTCCCGCAACCGCTTTCACCGATAATGGCAAGCATTTCTCCCGGATGGACCGAAAAGGAAATATCCCGGAGAACCAAATGGCTTCCGAACCGGACATGAACGTTTTCGACTTCGAGAATCGCTTCCATTGCGGATATTATACTTCAAATGGGAACAAACTGTCTATGCCGCTATACAGTTCACTTGTTTGGAAACCGTCATTCCGGCGAAAGCCTTACAGTCTAATGAGTGAGTAAGGTTTCCCGATAATTTTGGGGAACTTCTAAAAATCAATTTTTCATTTCGACTGATGCCGAAACGCACCAAATTTGCACTTTGCGCCCCTTGCGTAACTCCTTGCGAACTTTGCGGTTAAATCCGAACTTTTTTAACCGCAAAGTTCGCAAAGGTGGCGCAGAGGACGCAAAGAAGTCAAAGATACACATATGAAAATTGCAGAATTGCCGGGCGATGACTTGCTGTCGGCTTTGTGGTAGAATGGACCCCATCGTGCCCGAACACCCATTTTTGCATCCCCATTTTTTAGAAAGGAATACTCCATGAAATACAGCATCAATCTTTTGCTCTGGACGGACACACTCAGCCCGGACAAACTTCCGCTCCTTGATAAGATGAAGAGCATCGGTTTCGATGCCGTTGAATTGCCGATGTTCGACCGCGATGTTGCCAATGCGGCAGCATGGGGAAAGGCATTGGATCATCTCGGACTTGCCCGGACGGGAACCTGTGCCTTCGGTCCCGATGACCATCTCATCAGCACAGACTCCAAAGTCCGCCGGCAGGCGGTGGACTCCATCAAAAAAATTCTCGATTGCTGTGCCGCCGCAGGATGCAGCCTTATGGCAGGACACGCCACGCAGGCACTGGGAATCTTTACCGGCAAGGGACCCTCGCAAGACGAATGGAACTGGGCACTCGACGGAATCAAGGAAGCCTCGGAACATGCCGAAAAGGTCGGCGTGAAAATTGCTCTCGAAGCCCTTAACCGGTTCGAATGTTATTTCCTGAATTGCATGGCAGATGCCAAGCGGTTTGTCTCGGAAGTGAATCATCCGTTCTGCGGCGTAATGTACGATACCTTCCATGCCAACATGGAGGAAAAGTCGGCGCGGGAAGCGATCCTTTCGGTCAAGGATATTCTCTTTCACGTTCACATCTCAGAATCTGACCGCAGCACACCGGGTACCGGGATGGTGCATTGGGACGAAACGTTCGGCACGCTCCGCGAGATCGGTTACGACGATGTTCTTTGCTGTGAAGCATTCGGGCTGGCACTGCCGAAACTCTCTGCGGCGACAAAGATTTGGCGGAGGATGTACGACACTGAAGACCAACTCGCCAAGGATGCGCTGGCATTTATGAAGAAGAGCACTACATAGGGAACCTCTGAAAATCATTTTGAGAGAGTCATTTTTTGAGAGAGGTTGATGCCGCGAACGCAACAAGTCCGAACTTTGCGCACTCGGCGTAAATTTTTGCGTACTTTGCGGTTAAGAAAATTAACTACAAAGACGCAGGGAACGCAAGGGACAGTTTTGTGCCGTTTTCAGTATTGTTAGGGGTTTTCGTTTCAGACAAGATTTCACAAAATTTATGATCACCAAAATTACCGGTCTATTGTCGGCACTTCATGAAGAGAGTGCCGTTTTATCGGCGGCTCCGTTTGAATACGAAGTCCTCATTCCCGAATACACACGCCGCCACCTGCAAAGCGATCTCGGAAAGACCGTTTCGCTCCACACCATCTACTCACTGGACGGAAATCCGCAAGGCAAAATCACACCGCTGCTCCTCGGTTTTCTCACCGAGGCGGAACGGCAGTTTTTTGAACTTTTTTGCAGCGTGAAAGGCATCGGCACACGAAAAGCACTTCGGGCAATGGTACGTCCCGTCAAGGAAATTGCCATCGCCATTGAAGAAAAGGATGATAAATTTCTCTCCACTCTTCCCGGCATTGGACCGGCAATGGCAGAGCAAATCGTTGCCAAACTCCGCCGGAAAGTCTCCAAGTTCGCTCTTCTGGTCGCCCGGTCACTGCCTGATGCGGAGCAGCAGATTGATGTCGTTTCGGAAACGTATGAAACATTACTCGCCTTCGGACACAGCGAAGCAGATGCCCGGCGGCTCGTCGATGCGGTTCTTCAAACAAAGACAAAATTCAAAGACTCCGCCGAAATGCTCCAAGCCATTTACCAAAATAGCCGGTAGAACGTTATCCCAGAAATGGGAGCAAATTAAGAGAGTGTAGCAACAGAGTAGTACCCTTCGTCCTAAATGACATAGATTATGTTTCGCACGAAGACACGAAGGACACAAAGGAATTTACGGCAGTTTAGACTCTTTGTACACTTTGTGCGAGGCTTACAATTGGTCGGCATAAAAAACGGATTTTTCAATTGCTTCAACGTTTTTAGTATCCACAATTTTAAGAGAGGAAGGGTGCGAGCTGTTTCCGGCTTGCGCCGGAATGACAATTAGGGCAGTTTCCGAACAACTCTACTCTAAAAACAGCATAAACACACACCTTTGTGTACTGTGCGGTTAAAAAAAGAATTTAACCGCACCAAAAAGGCTCTGCTGCCATAAAATAGGGCAGGTTCTCCATCAGTCTGCCGACTGCGGTTCCGCAGGCAAGTTGGGCAGGATCATGCGGTTATAACAGAATCCCCCCAATACACTGCCGACGCATGGAGCAATGATATAGACGATCCAAAATCCGTGTCCATTAGGACCCGGTATTGCCGTCTCTCCCCAACCGGCAAGGAATGCAAACAACCGCGGGGCAAAATCTCTTGCCGGATTAAAACCTGCTTGAGTGAGTGGTGCGATGAGCGAAATCAACATAGCGATCGTCAAGCCGACAAAGACCGGAGTCAGAAAACCTGCCGGTCGTGCACCGTTTCGCGGATTAATCAATGCAAAGACGATGAATGCCAGAAAGAATGTTCCGATTGCTTCGGCAAGAAATGCCGTATGCATGGGAACGCGCTTGTCCCAGTCGGGACAGGTACGCCAATCGACAAGTACACCCGGTAATTTGACATCAGCCGCTCCGCTCTGGTCAGGTGTTACCGGTCTATCGACGGGCATGTGCGGCGAGGAGTAGTATTCCCCATAGCACCGTGCGGTTACGATACCCTTGGGTTCAAGCCCCTGTTCTTTTTCAAACATTTTCATACTTGGTGAAAAGAGCAAATAGAGCACGGCAGCAGCGCAGAACGCACCGGAGAACTGACCTGTCCAATAGGGGACGACATCTTTCCAGGGCATTTGGCGGTGCACCGCAAATGCCAGTGTCATTGCGGGATTGAGGTGTCCGCCGCTGATAGCACCGGACACGTAAATGCCGAACATCACGGCAAGTCCCCAGACAATAGCGATTTGCCAAAGTCCGACCTGTGCACCGTACAGTGTCGCGGTGTGAACAACACCGCAACCAAAGAAAACCAAAATGAATGTACCAAAGAATTCTGCGAGCGGTTTTTGCATGGTTTGAAAAGGGGAAAAGGGAATAGTCTATTACTGGACGTTGTCCAATATACTGCTAATTATACTGCTATTGTTTTTACGGGCAATAGGGGGGAAAATGAGCCGGGTGTGTCCACGTTTCGTGGGTGTTTTTCGTCCTGTAAGGACGGAGTATCACAGCCTAGGGCTTCAGCCCTAGGACAAGGAACTCCCCGTTCACCAGCCGCCCTGAAAGGGCAAGACAACACACGCCTTCGTGCCTAGGGTTAAAACCCTAGGCTATTACGCCTTGCCCTGGCAGGGCAATCACGAAAATAAAAAAACGCCCACAAAACTTGGACACACCCGGAAAATGAGCCGGGTGTGTAAAAATTCAAGGTGACTCTGCTATAAGGAACTTCGTAATCCATGGCGCGTACTTTGCGGTGAAGTCCGAACTATTTTAACCGCAAAGTACGCAAAGAATCTATTTTTAGAGGGTTCCCTCTTGTCTATTGGTCTATCTTTTGGACACTGCAAACCAGCCTCGACTTCATCGTCTTGCGTTTCACCGCCCAGTTGCCCCTTCAAGGGCAAGGCAGCACACGCCTTCGTGCCTGGGGGTTGAAACGGGAAATTCTACTTATCTTCCCCATGTTGACAACCACGCCGCCGGAGCGTAAAATACTACGGAGTTTTCGGCAAATACATTTCTTATGAAGATTACATCCCTTGAAATTGAGCGTTTCGGTCTTTGGGCAGGGCTGATGCTGCCCCAACTCTCGGATGGAATCAACGTCTTTTACGGAGCCAATGAAACCGGGAAGTCCACCCTCATGGAATTCATCCGTGCCGCCCTTTACGGATTTGGCAATGACCGGCAGCGGTTTGTGCAAATGCCCCGTAGGACGGAGCGGCTTTCGGAAACATCAATAGAGCCGCAATCGTTGGTGGGTGAGTCATTTGTTATTTCCGGCGGACTCCTGCAAATCGAATCCCGAAGCGGCGACCGCTACCAACTCCGCCGAATGTTCCTGCCTGAGCGGACGGGTAACGAAGATCAAGTGGATATCCAAACGCCCGACGGCACCAAGCAAGGAACGCAACTGTTGCGTTCCCTTGTTTCCGGGGTCGATGAGCAAACCTTCAATAATGTCTTCTCTATCGGTCTCGACGAATTGCAGCAGCTTGCCTCCTTGAATGACACCGAAGCCGCCGAAATGCTCTTCCGGTTAAGTGTCGGGATGGATCGTGTCGCCATTGTCGATACGATTAAGGAACTCTCCGCGCGAAGGAACAAAATCCTCAACATTGCTGAAACCGAAGGAAAGCCCTCGCTGCTGACGCAACTGCTCCGGGAGCGTGAAAAGATTACCTCTGAACTGTCCGAAACGAAAAATCTGATCAGACAGTACGTCCAACTGCGCAATGAACAACGTGTTGTTGACCGGTCGGTTGCCCAACTCGAAGAAGACCACGCGAAACTGCAAAGGGAGCGGCGGCTCTACGAAATTGCCAAGACCGCCGAGCCGATTTGGATGCGGCGTGATCAACTGCGGGAAGAAATCAGTGCTATGGGGACGGTTATCGTTGTGTCTGATGCTGTCATTCAGCAGTTGAATGAAGTCGGGAGTGAATTGACCGAACGCCGCTTTGCTTATGAGAAAGTTAAGGAGGAGTATCAAAAGGCGAAGAAGGCAATTACCAGTTTGCCGGTGAATGAGAAGATAGTCAAAAATGTGCCGCGCATCGAATTTTTACTCGAAGAGGAAAGCCGAATCGTTGAACTGGATGCAGAAATTCATACCCTGGAAAGGGAAATTGAAGATTATAACCGGCAGATCACCGCAGAGGAATCGCAAGTCCGCCGGGGCACTTATCCGTTGCCGCGAAGTGAAAATGCCCCGCAAGGCGGAGCGGCGAACGGACATACGGTGCAAGCGAGTGTTTTGGAAGAGTACCGAAGTTATGCCAAGGCAGTGAATCATTCACGCAAGCGTCTCTCAAAAGCACAGCAGCAGCATGCAGAATTGCAACGGCGTTCCCGCGACTTAAATGATCGGCTCAAAGTGGAAACAGCCAAGCGGGAGACCGGTAATCTCACAGAGGCGGCGGACAGGGCGGCGGAAATGGTGAGGCAACTCCGGCAACGGCAGAGCATCGGACAGAAGATGAATGAAATGGTCCGGCACCATAAAGAACTCCGCCGAATCAATGCGTTTCTGATACAGAATCAAGCGTTGCCCGGCTGGCAACTCGGCTTGGTGTTTCTGACGGGAATTGCCGGGATTGCATTCATTGCACTGGGATTGTTTCCGCCGACGGAAGTCAGCACAAGCCTTTCCGTCGCTTCGATTGTCTTTGGCTGCTTCGCGGCAGCCGGTGCTTATCTCGGCAAGTTATTTGCCGAAAAGAGCAATGCCAAGAAGTTGGCACACAATCAACGTCAACTTGCCGCCCTAACGATGCAACTCGACCAGGCAAAACAGGAAGCAGAGACGATAGATGCCCGGTTCCCCTTTGCAGGAACGGCAACCATGGAAGCCCGGCTGCAAGATGCTCAGCAGGAACTTGCTGCTCTGGAAAAGTTAATGCCTGTCGAAACGCAACGGCAGGAAGTCCAACAGCGTTTGAAACAGATTGAAGTCCGGCTGCAACATGACAAAGAGGAAAACACCGCCGCGATGCGGCGTTGGGATGATTGGCTCCGGCGGGTGGGATTGCCGGGCGATTGGACACCGGCACGGATTCGCGAGCATCTCGAACACTGCGATATTGTCGGCGACTTGCGAAAGGAATTCGACAAGCGGTGCGACATCGTCAACCAACGGGTCAAAGATATTAAGGTACTCACAAGCAGGGTAGATCAACTGGTTTCCGAAATCAATCTGTCCATCAGGGACGGGGCAAGTTATGTTCAAATCTTTGAGGAAATCCGAAAGGCACTCGAAGAGAACAACCTTGCCGTACAAAAACGGGAACGGCTCATAAAGGGGATGAAAGACTTTCGCAAAATGCGGCGGAAGGTCGTCGCCGACTTGCACAAGGCAAAACAACAGGAAACCGACTTGCTCCGGCAATTCGGTGTGAAAACACCGGAGGAACTTCGGGCACTGCACCAACGGCATCAAAAACACCGCCGGCTTTTGGTACAAGAGCAAGGCGTGCAACGGGAACTTGAAGCCGCCATGAGCAATTTTTGTTCCGAAGCAACGCTCGGTACTTTGCTGGAACCAAGAATTGCACGCAAAGGATTACTGCAAAAAATCGAAGCGGAAAGGGAACAACAACTACAGGACGGCGACCTTGAATATCAAGATGAGGCACTGTCCGAAGAGTTGGCACGGCTCGAACCGTTACCGGAACTTGATGACCTGCTCAAAGGGGCGGTTCGGCGGATCGAAGCCTCGTCGGCAAAACTCCATGAGGAACTGCAAAACCGGGGACAACTCAACGAACAATTAAAACGTATTGCCGAAGATCAAACAGCAACACAAAAGCAGCGCGAACTGGCAGTCATAGACGAAAAAATCCGTGAGGCACAGTCGGAATGGCAAGTCTATGCCGTGTGCGCCCGAATGTTAGATGAAATACGTTCCACTTACGAAAGGGATCGCCAGCCGAGAACACTGGCAGAAGCATCTGAGATATTAAAGCGGTTGACGGACGAAAAATATCACCGCATTTGGACACCGCTCGGCGAAGAGACCCTCATGGTGGACGACCACGACGGCAACACGTTCGATATTTCATGGATTTCACGGGGAGCGCGGGAGCAGTTATTCATCGCATTACGCTTGGCATTGGCATCGGAGTTTGCCCGGCATGGCTCGGTACTGCCGCTGATCTTGGACGACGTGCTGGTCAACTTTGACAGCCGGCGTGCCTGGGCGGCAATGCAGGTTTTACAAGACGTTGCCGCCACCGGGTCCGGCAGACAAATCTTTGTCTTTACATGCCACGAACATGTCTGCCGGATGTTTCAAAAAATGGATATCCCGGTTAGAATTTTGCCGTCGGTAGAGGAACCGGGCAAACCGATGCGGGTCTTGCAGCCCCGTTCCGTCTTAGAACGCCGCAAACGCCGCCGTTTACGGCAACAACAACGGCTCGAATCAGAAAAGGCAAAGCGGCGCATAGAAAACGAGTTAGCATCGCGGGAGGAATCAATCCGCCTGGATGCCATCCGCCGTGCCGAAGTCCAGCGGATGACCGTACTCATGCAACAGCAGGCAACCGCCGAAAAAGCGTTTGAAGAGGAGCACAAGGGGCAGCAGATGTAGGACTCCTACTTAAAATGGCACGGCTTGAAACGGCGTGAAAATATTACCGTAAACGGCATGAAATTGTACTTTGCGTCCTTTGCGTCTTTGCGAACCTTGCTGTTAAATCCTCGTAAAAGCGGCTACTCCCGAACCTGCCCGTTACCGTAAACAATATATTTATACGTTGTCAATTCTCTAATTCCGCACGGACCCCGGGCGTGCAATTTGTCGGTGCTGATGCCGATTTCCGCACCGAGTCCGAATTGCCCGCCGTCGTTGAATCTGGTGCTGGTATTGACCATCACCGCCGAACTGTCAATCTGTGCCGCAAATTGCCGGGCGGATTGGACATCCTTGGTGATGATCGCTTCCGTGTGTCCATCGCTGTATTTGTTGATGTGTTCAATCGCATCGGCAAGGGAGTCAACGATCTTGACCGAGATGATTGGTTCGAGATATTCCGCTTTATAATCCGCTTCCGTTGCTCTGACCGCTTCGGGAATCAACGAACACGTTTTGGCGCATCCCCGCAATTCAATGTTCCGGTCGAGCAATGCCTTTGCCAGCCGCGGGAGCAGCGGCGTTGCCGACTCGTGAATCACCAGCGACTCCGCTGCATTGCAAACACCCATACGCTGACACTTGGAATTGACAAGCACCTTTTCGGCAAGGTCGGGCTCCGCAAACTGGTCGATATAGACATGGCAATTTCCTGCAAAATGCTTAATCACAGGCATAGCGGCTTCGGCGGCAACCCGGCGGATGAGACTTTCGCCGCCGCGCGGGATGGTCACAGAAATCTGCTCCGGCATTTTGAGCAGTTCGCCGACAACTTCCCGGTCGGGAATCCGCACCAGTTGCACGGCATCACCGGGGAGACCGGTCTCTTCGGCGGCTTGAATCAACAAGCCGGCAAGAGCCGCGTTGGAATGAATCGCCTCCTTGCCCCCCCGCAGAATAACGGCATTGCCGCTCTTCATACAAATCGCCGCTGCATCGGGAGTCACATTCGGACGGGACTCATAGATAAAAAAGATGACACCGAGCGGAACGCGGACTTTTTGTACTTCAATACCATTCGGGCGCACCGTCGACTCAATAATACTTCCGATAGGGTCGGGAAAGAGGGCGATCTCGTTGAGGGCAGCAACAATTTCGTCCAGCCGCTTGGGAGTGAGCACAAGTCGGTCTGTTTCGGCGGCGGTCAGTCCAAAACCGGGAGCGGCATCAATATCCTTTCGGTTTTCCGCAAGAATAAAATCGCTCTTTTCTGCGATAAGTCCGGCGGTACGTCCCAGCCAAGCATTTTTCTGAGCACCGCTCACGCGGGTCATCCGCAATGAAGCCGCCTTTGCCCGGTTTGCCAAATCAAGAGAGTATTCGTGGAGGTTCATGGGGTGAAAAGTAACACAAAAGGAGTTGAACGTCAAGGGAGACGGTGTATTGTGAAAACTTTGCGTCCCTTGCAGGGATTTTTTTTAACCGCAAAGACGCAGAGAAGCGCAAGGGTTCGCAAAGTCCAATTTTGTGCTGCTTCAAGCCCTACTCGCTCAATTTGGGACTCGTTCAATGGGGAGACCACCCATCACCACTGCCGCCAAAATCCGGGTTTATTTTCTTGACTTTTCCAAAAAACAACCTAGAATAGTCTGCGTATTTTCTCCATTTTGACGTTATCCGTCCTCCGAGGGTTGCTCCTATGAAAAAATTGCCGCTTTTTCTGCTGTTTGCTTCCGCCTTTTTCCTGTTCAGCCTCGTTACTGCGCAGGGCATTGTTGCACAAGAAACGCCCAGTCCGCCTACGCCGACTTCCACGCCTGCGGCGGATCGGGATCGACCGCGTCCCATTAAAGATGTGCTGCCCGATGCAAGGAAAATTGAGGGACTGTTCACCTTTTATCACAGAAAAGAACGGCTTTTAGCCGAAATCAAGAGCAGTAACCTTAATACCGATTACCTGATTGCTATCGCCGTAGCACGCGGTTCCGGCAGTTCCGTCATCGGCGGTTACACCTACCAGTCCGGCGGAAGTGATTGGCTTTGGCAGTTCCGAAAAGTCAACGACAACATCCAAGTCGTCCGGCGGAATATCCGATTCAGGGCGGATTCGGGAACCCCGCTTGCGCGGGCGGTCGAAGTCGGATTTACGGACAGTATTTTGTACAGTCTGCCGATTATTGCCGTCGGCGAAGGAGGCGGGGATGTGATTGACCTTGCTCCGATCTTCATGACCAACTTGCCGCGGCTCAGCGGTTCGTTGGACCGCAGCCGTTCGACATGGGGGGAGATCAAAGGTTTTCCTGACAATATGGGGTTCCGGGTGAACGCGACTTTTACCGGTCTCGGCTCCGCTGCTTCGCCCGATTCGACCAGCACCGGTGTCACGCTGCACTATTCGATCAGCCGATTGCCTACGGCACCCTACACCCCCCGCGTTGCCGACTCGCGTATCGGCTACTTTACGGTCTCGCACAAGAACTTTTCCCGCGCTGCCGAAGATAATCATATCATCCGCTATATTAACCGATGGAATCTCCAAAAGGCGGACTCTTCCCTCGCACTTTCGCCGCCCAGAAAGCCGATAGTGTTTTACATCGAAAAGACCGTGCCGTACAAATATCGTAATGCTGTACGTGAAGGTATTTTAGAGTGGAACAAAGCCTTTGAAAAAATTGGCATCGTCGATGCCATCGAAGTCCGGCAGCAGGCGGACACCGATACTTGGGATGCCGAAGACATTCGATACAACACCATTCGCTGGATCACCAGCGAACGCACCTTCGCCATGGGACCAAGCCGGGTGAATCCCCTGACCGGAGAAATCCTCGACACCGACGTTATTATTGATGCAGGTTGGATCACCTCTTGGCGGAATAGGTTCGATGATATGATTGCCGACGTGCTGCCGACCGATCCCGGCAAGTTTGAAGGGAGTCCATTTATAAAACGTACCGCTGCACCGCCGCTCTTGTTCCAAGAGGGGGAAGAATTTTCTGAATCGATAAACAATTTCGTGTGCCATTATGCCCAAGAGCGGTCAGTCCACTTTGCGCTGGCATCGTTGGCTCTGGCTCTCAGCAGTGATGCTGATGGCAATGGCAATGGTGATGGTGATAACGGCAATGGCGGCAACGGCTCGGATGAAGGAGAATCCGGGGAGAAGGAAGACGGCGAAAAGAAGGAAAACGGCGAGGAGAAGGAAGAGAAGGACAATAATGAAAACAAGGAGGAGGAAAAACCGAAGGAAGAAGAGAAAAAGAAGTCCCGGCAGGAATTGGAAAAAGAGCGGGAGGAAAAATTCGAGCGTTTGGTTCTTGCCGGTCTCAAAGACCTTGTCACGCATGAAGTCGGACACAGCCTCGGCTTACGGCATAACTTTCAGGCAAGCAGTTGGCTGACGCTGGAAGAGATCAACGATCCGAACCGCTCCAAAGAATATGGTCATGCAGGCTCCGTCATGGATTACCTGCCGATCAACATTGCTCCCAAAGGCAAGCCGCAGGGGGATTACTTCATGTCGGGCTTGGGACCGTATGATTACCTTGCCATCGAATATGGTTACAAAATCCTCTCCGGCGGCACCGAAGGGGAAAAGAGGGAACTGCTCAAAATAGCAGCCCGGCAAGCCGAACCGGGAAATGACTATGCTCCCGACGAAGACTTATGGGCAACCGTTGACCCCCGCACGGGAACTTGGGATCTGGGGAAACATCCGTTGGAATACTCGCAGCAAGGATTGGAACTCTACAACCAGTTAATCGAGGAAATCCTTGACCGGGCGATTAGGGAAGACGGACGCTACCGGGATGTGGGCAGGTACTACCGTATGTTGGTCAGTTTGCGGATGCGGGAAAATGGGTTTCTGATCCGTAACCTTGAAGGTCTCTACCGAAACCGCGACCGCAGGGGCGATCCCGGCAACCGTCCGCCGATACAGGTCGTTGACGCTCAAACGAAACGGGACTCGGTCAAATTCCTCTGCGACAACACCTTCGGAGCCAACGCGTTTAGAATTGCCCCGGAGATTTACAACCAGTTCGGCGAAGAACGCTGGCTGGGCGTGGACAACAGAGTGGAACTCACCACTCCGCCGTCGATGGGTGCGCTGATCACCTCTATTCAATGCGGAACACTCTCAGATTTGCTGGCACCCTGGATTCTCGATGCCCTGACAGACACCTCCCTACGCGTCCCGGACGAAGAGGATGTTTATACCATTGAGGAACTGTTCAACACAGTCATCGCGTCGGTATTCAGTGAATTGGAAACGATTAAGGACGGAGATGAGTTTTCGCCTCGCAAACCAGCAATACCGCCGCAGCGGCGGACATTACAAGACCATTGTTTCAACTTGTTAGCCGCCTATACAACGGGGGGATCGTTTTCCCCGGATGTGAATTCCAGCCGCGCATTCGCAAGGATGGAATTACGCCGGCTTGACCAGCGGATCACCCAAACGCTGAATGTCCAAATGGACACCGGCTCCAGGGAACACCTGGGGATGTTACAGGATAGGATTAAGAAATTACTGGAAGCAAGTTTGCAGGTGAGCAGACCGTAGTGTGCCATGGACGGGTGGGAATTGGATGTTCTTTGCGTCTTTGCGGTTGTTTTTTAACCGCAAAGACGCAAAGCCCTGTTAATCATTTAAGGTGCAGAGTCCGCAAGGTATAATTCTATGCCGTTTATAGCATAGACTGCAAATGACATGGCGGCACAGTCCGTTTACAAGTTTTTCAAATTTTTTCAATTTTTTGCCCAACAGCTCGCCTCCGACTACGTACTGTCCCTAGCGAATGGAACGGTTTTGTCCGCTCGTTCCCTTTATCCACGGAGGTTAATATGTCCCAATCCGAAAACTCGTCCCATCTACTCAAACTTTTCGCCCAAACCCTAAACAAAGTGCCCGATCCCCACTCCAAACAAAGACAATCCTATCCCCTCGCCACGCAAAGTTTTTGAAGAGGACGCAAAGACACCCTCATGCCGTTTATGGTACAATGACCCTCATGGGTTTTCTCGGCGACTTACGGATTATCTACCACATGGCACTGCGGCCTGTTCGCGGAAAAAGCCATGCGGAAAGAATGGACAACTTTTACAGCGGACAAGCGGCGGACTACGATGACTTCCGGCGGCGGCTCTTGCGCGGGCGGGAGGAACTTTGGCAAAAAATGCTGCAAACGGCTCCCTACGAAGATACCGTTTGGATGGATATGGGCGGCGGAACCGGCTCCAACCTCCATTTTTTCGGCGAAGCCATCGACCGGCTCCGAAGAGTGTATGTGGTCGATCTGGCAGGTTCACTCCTCGAAGTTGCCGACCGGCGGATTCACGAGAGCGGTTGGAAAAATATCGAAACCGCCGAAGCCGATGCCACGACCTTCTTACCGGAAGAAGCCATGCCGCTTTCTGCCCAATGGGATGGAGGGGTCGATGCGATGACCTTTTCCTATTCGCTGACAATGATTCCCGACTGGTTTGCCGCGATTGACCATGCTTGGAAAGCATTGAAGCCGGGAGGGCGAATCGGCGTGGTTGATTTTTATGTTTCCCGGAAATATCCGGCGGATGGACACGTCAAGCATAGTTGGATGAAGCGGAATTTTTGGACTTCGTGGTTTGCTTACGACAACGTTTTCCCGTCGCCGGATCACGTGCCGTATTTGCACCGTAAGTTCAAGCCGGTATTGTTTGAGGAGCATTTGACGAGAATTCCCTGGTTTCCGAATCCCTTTTTCAAAATGCCCTACTACCTTTTCATTGGACAGAAATAGGAGCGGATATCCCCATTTTGAATCAGTGCCAAGCACTCACTGCATTGAGGGAGTGGAGAACAAAACTTCCTGAATGGTTGACGCGGTGGGAACGATTGCTCACACAAGATTCCTTAATATACTTACATACTTGATACATGCGTTGCCCCTATTGCCAACAAGACAATGACCGGGTCGGCGACACGCGAACCAGTGTGGATGGTTTTGTCGTGCGGCGGCGGAGGATTTGTTGTGCCTGCGGGGAAAAGTTCACGACTTATGAACGGGTGGAAACTCCAAACATTCCGGTCATCAAAAGGGACGGCACCCAAGTTCCTTTTGACCGTGAAAGTCTCCAACGGGGAGTTCTGCGTGCGTGTTGGAAGCGGAAGATCAGTGATGAACAAATTGCCGCACTGATCGCCCAGGTCGAAAGGGATATTGACTCCTCCTTTGAAACGGTGGTGGAAAGCCGATTCATCGGTGAGCGGGTGATGTACTATCTTCATAAACTTGACCAAGTCGCGTACGTCCGCTTTGCGAGCGTCTATCGGCAATTCAAGGATGCGGATGATTTTGTCCGGGAACTGCAAAGAATGGAGCAAAATCCAGATATGCCGTGTCTTTCTGCGGAATATCAACCAAAAAGGAAAACTACACAGTTCCCTAAGACGAAACGCAGCCGATATAAAGAACAAGAACCGGAACTCCCCTTGGATGAGGGGGATGATACGCCGTAAGCGGCAGGAAATTGTATTTTGCAGCCTTTGCGGTTCTTTGTTTAACCGCAAAGAACACAGAGTAGTCGTAAAGAACGCAAAGTTTACAAAGTCTAGTTTTTTCACCGCCATTTACTCACAACATTTGTAACAATGAAACTTCCAGCCTCCAGCCTTCTGCTTCTGGTATTGACAGCCTTTTTTGCCCTTTTCCTTTCGACCGAATGTTTTGGACAGGCGGCGAATCAGCCCCGGAATCCGGCGGCAAATCGGGCGAATAACCAGAGTGCACCGCTGTACTACACCTACGTTCCGCGCAATCTTTCGCGGGAGGGGGACTTTAAGGTGGTCGTTGTGCCGGCAACCAATCCGCGACAGGCTCGGCTGGATGCTCAGACATACCATCTCGGCTGGGATGCGGTGGAGGCACGGGAGGGACAGTCCCGGGTGATGTATGAAGTGCTCTTGCGGAAACGCGCTCCCCGTGTGCCCGGCACGCCGCCAGTGACGCGGCGGATTCCACGGTGAGCGGACGTTTGTTGACGTTGGTTGACATTGACGTTTTCCGGCACATACACTATACTGCACCACTTCATCAATTGAACGTTTTTGGATTGCCAAAACACCGTCCCCTCTCCCCTTGGAGCAATAGTATCGACACAAAAATCGCCCTGTAAGGGCGGAGCATTTTAGCCTAGGGCTTCAGCCCTAGGCGGAGGAATGCCTCACCAACAAGCCGCCCTGTAAAGACAGGGCGACGCACACCCACCTAGGGTTGAAACCCTAGGCTAATAGGTGTCGCCCTTGCAGGGCGAAAAAAGTTGGTGTAGAGACTATTGCCTTGGGGGGAGAGTTAGGGTGGGGGCAGGGCGTGAGAACGTAATGCCCTCACCCTAGCCCCAGTCCGTCGACACGTTTTTGGAAAAGGTAGGCAGTCGACCGCTGGGCGACTGCGTCGGCGATAGCCGACTGGCGAACGTGTTCGGCAAAATAAGCGTATTCGGGTA
>Ga0099364_10005260_pt1 | contig 19291 bp, 14 predicted proteins | sample TergutTh196P3_FD_73070 | JGI IMG/M metagenome (GOLD analysis project Ga0099364, IMG submission 73070) | Microcerotermes parvus P3 segment gut microbial communities from Pointe-Noire, Republic of the Congo - Th196 P3 | ecosystem: Host-associated > Arthropoda: Insects > Digestive system > Gut ...
TGATTAATATTGCCCAATTAAAACCTCACAGGAACTCAGGTATTACGCTTACCGCTAAAAATCACTTCGGCACACACTCACAAGACAGATCTTCACATTTTCATAATTTTCTCCCTATAATTGGAGGTCGTGCAGATGTAAACAGCGGTTACAGAAAATATCGTATTCTTACCGACATGATGGGAAGCAAATATATGGGACGCAACACTCTTATATATATTATTGACGGTTTGTTTGGAGGCGGCGCCGGCGAAACAGGGCAACCCGTAAGATATTTCATGGCTCCGTTTAACAATAACTGGAGCAATTCACTCTTTATGTCGCTTGATCAGGTTGCTTTAGAGTCTGTTTGCTACGATTTTTTAAGAACGGAATGGGATGGCGTACATCAACATGATCCTCGCAACAATAATACTGAATTTGCTCCAAGCGTAAATGGCGTTGATGATTATCTGCATCAGGCTGCCGATTCTAAACATTGGCCCGAAGGGATTGTTTATGATCCCGATAACAGCGGTACGCCGATACCAAGTCTCGGCGTTCACGAACATTGGAATAATGCCGACAAAAAACAGTATTCGCGTAATCTCGGCAGAAATTATGGTATTGAATTGGTCAGTATCCCCGAGAACCTTGTAGGTGCATAAATTTAAAACTAAACTAAAATAAAGAAAACTTTTATTAAACCTTAAACTATTAAACATGAGTATGAATGACGAAATGAAAAGATCTGTTGCCGATGCTTTAGGAGTAAATGCAGAGATGGCAGAATTACAGAGGAGGGCTCCCGCCAGGGGATTGCCTCCCATTAAAATTAAAGACGTTAAAGCAATAGGGGTAAAATCAGCGGCCGATGGCAGAGGTTCAAACCTGATTGTTGTTAAAGTTGAAACAACCGAACCCGGACTGTATGGTTTGGGTTGCGCTACATTTACTCAAAGAGCCGATGCCGTACTTACAGCTATTGAGAAGTATATGCCCGACTTTTGTATTGGAAGAGATGCCGATAATATTGAGGACATGTGGCAGGCATTCTATGTAAGCTCTTACTGGAGAAACGGACCTGTTCTGAATAACGCTCTCAGCGGGCTTGATCAGGCATTATGGGACATAAAAGGCAAACGCGCCAATATGCCGGTATACCAGTTGTTAGGCGGAAAATGCCGTTTTGCCGTAGATACTTACACCAGTGTAAGCGGCTCAGAGCCTGAAGAGATAGCCGACAGAGTTTTGGCACAGATGGCTGCCGGACAAAGGCATGTCAGAATACAGCTTGGCGGTTACGGCGGCGTTGGCACACTCGGCAACGAGCCCGATTTCAGAGTAGCCGGATTCGGTTTGCCAAGAGACTCATACATGGACGAGGGAGCGTATGCAAGAGCAATTCCCAGGATGTTTGAAGTTGTGAGAAAAAGATGCGGGGAACAGATAGAACTTCTGCATGACATACATGAACGCTTGCAGCCTATGGACGTAATTCACATGTGCAAACAGCTTGAGCAGTACAGACCATACTTCATCGAAGATCCTCTCTCGCCGGAAAATACCCACTGGTGGAAACAGTTGCGTGAAAGTACTTCCGTTCCTTTTGCCCAGGGAGAACTTTTTAATAACGTAAACGAGTTTATTCAGCCGATAGTAAACCATTACTTCGACTATATCAGGATACATGTTTCACAAATGGGCGGTTTGTCTCCCTGTATGAAAGTTGCCAGATTAGGAGAATATTTTAATGTCAGGACAATATGGCACGGACCCGGCGATGTATCTCCTGTTGGTCACTCGGCTCAGGCACACATGGATCTTGCGACCTGGAATTTTGCTCTTCAGGAAGGCGGCGGAGTTTTCTCCGACTACTTACGCGAGCTTTTCCCGGGATGCTGCACCAAAGAAAACGGTTATATTATTGTTAATGACAATCCCGGCTTTGGTATTGATATAAATGAAACATTGGCTGCCAGAAATCCCAGCGACAACAATGCAGGTAACTGGACAGTGCGCAGAAGAGACGGAGGTATAATAAGACCGTAATTTTTTGTAGAAAAATGAAAACATAACCTAAAAGAAACAGATATGAACAAAGATGATAAACAATTTACCTCCGACAGAAGGGGCTTTATGAAGACAGTCGCTTTTGGTTCTGCCGCTGCAGGTTTACTGGGAATACCGGGCTTAGCCGCTGCACCCTATGAAGCTCCAAGCTATGCGCAAGCAATGGCTCCGATAAAAATTACAAACTGTAGAGCAATAGCTACCCGTCCGGGCGGCTCAAATCTTATTGTAGTTAAAGTTGAAACAAGCGAGCCGGGTTTATACGGCATAGGATGTGCAACATTTACGCAGCGTGCGTTTGCAGTTGTTACTGCAATAGAAAAATACATGAATGAATTTTGCGTTGGTCGCGATGTTGATAATATTGAAGATATGTGGCAGGCATTTTATGTCAGCTCATATTGGAGAAACTGTCCTGTATTGAATAATGCGATGAGCGGACTTGATCAGGCTCTGTGGGATATAAAGGGCAAAAGAGCAGGACTTCCGGTTTATGAGCTTCTTGGCGGCAAATCACGTTTTGCGGTGCCTCTGTATGCTCATGCGGGCGGCAGATCGACAGAAGAAGTTATTAACAGCGTACAAGAATTTATGAACCAGGGATTTAAGCATATACGAATCCAGTTAGGCGGTTACGGCGGCGTTGGTACGGGCGGATTAAATCCCGATTTCAGAGCCGGAGGTTTTGGAGCAGAAAGCGACAGCTTTATGGACGAGGGAGCATATATAAGAGGTACCATACAGATATTTGATGCTGTTCGTAAAGCATGTGGCGAAGAGATAGAACTTCTGCATGACATACACGAACGCTTGCAGCCAAGGGATGTAATTTATCTGTGCAGGCAGCTTGAGCAGTACAGACCCTTCTTTATTGAAGACCCGCTATCGCCGGAAAATACCGCATGGTGGAAACATCTGCGCGAAAGCACTACCGTTCCTTTTGCCCAGGGAGAACTCTTTAATAACATAAACGAGTTTTTGGAGCCGATGGTAAATCACTATTTTGATTATATCAGGATACATATTTCACAAATTGGGGGAATTACTCCTGCGTCTAAAGTTGCAAAACTTGGCGAATGGTATAATGTCAGGACAGCATGGCATGGACCCGGTGACGTAGCTCCCGTGGGACATGCCGCTAATGCTCACCTTAGCCTTAACTCTTGGAATTTTGGCATTTTGGAAGGCGCATACAACTTTTCGGAAAATGAAAGGACTGTATTCCCGGGCTGCCCCGTATTCAAAGATGGTTGCCTGTATGTGAATGAAGCGCCGGGACTTGGAGTCGATATTAACGAAACAGAGGCTGCAAAATTCCCGATAAACAACAGAGCTCCGGGTTGGACTGTCAGAAGATATGACGGAACAATAATAAGACCGTAAATAGACAATAATTTAAAATAAACTTATAAATTTAACTAAAAACTATGCTTATGAAACATGAAAAAAGCAGGAAGGCTCTGCTAAATCCTTCAAAAATTAATGAATTAAAAAATAAATATTTATTTAACCTAAACTATTTAAATGTATGAAAAAAAAGTTAATTAATTTTCGATCATGTCTAACAAGGATATGGTCGGTAAGAGTTTCTAAAGTTATGAAACTGACAACCCTGCTTCTTTTTGTCGCAGTGGTTAATGTGTTTGGACAGAGGACTATTACCGGAGTGGTTACGGATGATACCCGTAATTCTGTTCCCGGAGCAAACGTAGTCGTTGTCGGAACTACTGTAGGAACCATGACCGATATGGACGGCAGATATACACTTACTGTTCCTGCCGGAGCTACAACACTTTCGTTTTCTTTTATCGGCATGGAGTCTCAAGAGGTAACCATTGGTAATCAAACAACTATCAATGTTACTCTCAGAAGCGATGCAATTGGTCTTGACGAAGTAGTAGTAGTCGGTTACGGTACAACAGTAAGAAGTTCTGTTACCGGTTCCATCGCTTCGGTTGCATCGGAGCAAATTCAGGGATTTGCCGCTTCTACGAATATCGTTGACGCAATATCGTCCAGTGTATCAGGAGCGTTTACTGTAGCACAGAGCGGTGCGCCGGGTGCGACATCCAATATCTATTTACGTGGACCTGTTTCTATTAGAGGCGGTAATCCTCTTTACGTTGTCGATGGAGTACCTATGAGCAGTTATGGGTACGATTACAACCCGGATGATATTGAGAATATAAGCGTATTGAAGGATGCATCGGCAGCCGCTATTTACGGCGCTCAAGCTGCAGCAGGTGTTATTCTTATTACTACAAAACGTGGTACAAATGCTCCCATAAGAGTTAGAGCAAACGGTTCTTTGGGTTTCCGTAAAGCATTATATATCCCTGAGACAGTGAACAGAGATGACTACATGAGAGCGAAAACATATAATGGTGTTGATATGTCAGCTACTTGGGGAGATCCTAGTGGATGGTCCGCATTACCCGATGTTAACTGGACAGATGAAACTTTTAGACAAGGACATGAACAGACATACGGTATATCTTTAACCGGAGGTAATAATGTTTCATCATTTTTTGTCTCGGGAGGATACAATAGAGTTGACGGTGTTCTTTTAAACAGCAAACTTCAGAGATATACGTTGAGACTCAATTCCGATCATCAAATAATAAACAAACTGAAGTTCTCTAATAATATCTATTTTAATCACGGGATAGATAACCCCGGCGGCGGCAGTTTGAGTTCGATGTTCCGCGTAACTCCTCTGATGTCTGTTTATGATCCTGAGGCGCACGACAATGGAGGTTGGGGAAAAGTTGTTCAAGGATATCAGGGTTGGAACAGAGTCCAAAATCTTATGGATAGACAGGTTGACAATAAGTCTTACCGTCTAGATATTAATGGAACTCTGGCTTATGAGATCATTGAAGGACTTACAGCCAGTGTTTTTGGCGCTACAAATATGCGTTTTGAAAACAATTATTCATATACATATCCATTTAGTAATGGAGTTGATACCCGTTTGGGCAACGCTAGTACAAGTTCAAGAAAAGCTCAAGATTACATAGTAACTTACACATTGAACTATAACAAAAGAATTGGAGTTCACTCTATTAACGCTTTAGCGGGTTACGAAGCCCGAAAATCGGATGATTTTAGAACCGGATTTTCCAACAGCCAGGGACATTTGATGGACGAGCCTTCGCATAGTGATATGTCGTTAATCGCAACTTCTACTACAGGAACTTTTTCCAGAACCGATGTTGCTAATCGCATTCTTTCTCAGTTCGGAAGGGTTGAATATGAATATGAAAGTAAATACCTCTTCACCGGAAATATCAGACGAGACGGTTATGGTTCAAAATTCTCTCCCAAGTACAGGTACGGCGTATTCCCCGGCGCATCGGTGGGATGGGTTGTATCGCGTGAAGACTTCTTTAACGTTCCGGCAATTGACTTGTTGAAATTAAGAGGCGGTTACGGTTTGCTTGGTAATGCCGCAGGCACTGACTTCGGTTTTGCTTCATTCTATGAAAGAGGCCATGTAGCAGAATGGAATATTCATAACGGTCCCGAAGCCGGCAATGACAAAGAAACAGGTATAATGTTGGCGAACAGGTTGGCGAATCCGGATCTCAGATGGGAGTCTGTCGCTACCACAAACTTCGGTTTGGATGGAGTTTTATGGAGGGGTCGTTTATCTTTTGTCGTAGAATATTATTCGCGTCAAACAAAAGACATGTTATACGATATGCCTATTGCCCGTTCAGCGGGCATTGGAAATACTGTTCAAGCCAATATAGGTCAGATGAGTAATAAAGGTTGGGAATTTAACATCGAACATAAAAACCAGTTTGGTGACTTCGGAGTGAATGTCAGCCTTAATATCGGTACTAATAAAAACGAGCTTGTAGCTCTTACCCAAGATGTTGAAAGCAGATTGTTCATTACAGCCGGTTCTACAACTCAAGGCGGCGAGTCGGGAGGAGTGGGTATGACCGGCACTCCTACACGTTCAGAACCCGGGAGACCATTAGGTCTATTCTACGGACTGAAAACAGATGGTATTTTTCAAACTGACGCAGAAGCTGCTGCTGCCGGATATGAGGTAACTCTAGTCTCCGCTAATCCCCCTCATGTGCCGCGTGCAGGCGACTTGAAATATATTGACCTAGACAAGGACGGATATATCACTACAGCCGACTTTACTTTTATCGGTAATCCATGGCCCAAATTTACTCATGGCTTGACCATTGGCGCAAATTGGAAGAGACTTATAGATATAAGCGCTGTATTCGGCGGCACTTACGGAAATAAGATATTTAATTTTGTAGGACCGTTGCAACACAATTTCTTCTCAGACTATTCTACATCAGCAAAGATATTTGAAGTTTCTTTCTTTGGAGATAATGGTGTAACAGATAAACCCCGTAATGGTACTGCGGCTGGTGACGGCAGAAATGGTCCGGATCGTAACGGAAACTGGACAAGACTGAGCGATTATCATGTTGAAGATGGTTCTTACATTCAACTAAGGTCTTTGGCGATTGGACTTACATTGCCCAGGAACTATACATCTATGTTGGGCATAGCTAATGCAAAATTGTCTTTGAGAGGTGAAAATCTAGGGTTACTGACTAACTACAAAGGTTTAACTCCTATAGTTGCTCCTCAGGGCGGAAATATTCTGGCTCAAGGAATGGAAACATCCAGTGGTCGTTATCCGCTTTCGAGACTGCTCACAATAGGCTTAAATATAGATTTTTAATTATTAATTCTAAAAATATTTATTATGAAACAGAAAATAACAAGATTTATAACAACGTTATCATTGATAGTTGCGTTGATGCTTCCATCGTCATGTAGTGACGAATATTTGGATGTTGTTGATCCAAATGTTTTGGATCCATCCGTGTTCCCTGTTAAATTGTCTGATTTTGAAATGCTTATGAACGACTTGTACGGCAGGTTGCGCGTAGGATTTTATAATTCCGAGAATGGATATAAAATACCTATGTTGTTATCTCATGATATTGATTGCGGTTATACCGGCAGTAACTTCTTTGAATACTCCCTCGTTCAATTGAATGCTGACTTGGGTACAGTCAATACCTACTATACAAACTTTTATCAGCATATCGCCAAAATAAACGATTTCCTTGTTAACTTACGAAAGTATGAAGCTCCGCCAACTGAAGCGGCGCGTATAAAAACAATGGAAGCTGAAGCAAGGTTCCTGCGCGCGTTTAACTATTTTCATTTAATAAACCTCTATGCAGAAGATCCTGTTCATTCAGCAGCAGACATGAATAAAAAGGGCGTTGTTTTGTGGGTTGACGAAAAACCTACTAGTATTTCTGAAGCAACTAAAGCCAGGTCTACTCAGGGCGAGGTATGGAATCAAATCTTTGCCGATTTAGATGCGGCAGTTGATGGTCTTAAGGATCTTACCGCAAAAATACATGGTCAAGAACCCCGTATTGATCAATGGGCTGTTAAAACTCTTCTTGCAAAATCATACATGTTTACACGTGAATTTGGCAAAGCCGTTACTGTTTTGGAAGACATTATTGACAAAAGCGGTAAAAAACTTGTTCCATTCGAAATTTACAGCAATATGTTTAACGGCTGGAACAAGTATAACGATGAGTCAATATTTGAAATTAACGCTGCAAGAGACAGGCAGGTTAATAGTCAAGTTACCGGTCCCGTACTCACTTGGCAGCGCTTTGTCGGTCCTACCTATATTAACTCAGCGGGTAGAGACGACATAAACGGAAATGCCAATTTCTTTATCACCGATGCAAATATTCCGCGTTTTGGCTTTGATGATAGTCCATGGGGTTATAAAACAGCTGATATTTTTCCACGAACAGACACTAGGGATAATAGAACAGGTGTTGTAAATCCTGCTTATGCAGCTTATTCATTTGATGTAAGAACAGACCTGTCTAAGAGAGTCGACCCTCGTTTATATATAAATGCTTTACAGCCTTTTATTGATACGATGAAATTAGAAAATACTGCATCCAGCAGACCATCCGGCTGGCTTTTAATTTATAAATCACGTCAGGAAGGCCTTAGCAACGAAGAAATAATTAGAGCGTGGCCCAGTCGTAAAGGCAATAATCTTGAGACGCGGTGGCAAAACAACAACAGTATTAATCACTACGTATTTCGTTTAGCCGACGTATATCTTCTTTATGCCGAAGCGTTGATTGAAAGCGGCGGTAGTCAAGTAGATGCTTTGGAGTATATTAACAAAATAAAAAGAAGAGCTTATGATCAACCGGTAGATGTTCAGGCTGCTACTTACACTTACAAAGACGGTAGTCCAATTACCGGTATCGGTGATTATATTTCATTGACAGACAGAACAAACTCTTTAGATCCAACTGACCATTTGGCAACCGATCCTTTAAAATATGAAAGATGGGCAGAATTAAACCAAGAAGGTTGGTGGTGGTATGATGTTCGTAGATGGGACATTGGTCAACAAGAAGTAGATTATTACAAAAGAGTAAATGTAGATGTGCTTGTATTTAACCGTCTAGGTTATTATTCATTGCCAATACCAACATCTGAAATAGATGCCAACCCGGCAGTGGAACAGAATCGTCCCTATTAATTAGGAGTATATATTTTTAATATAATTTATTGGTAAAAGAAAAGGTCTGTGATGGTAAAAGATATCATAGACCTTTTTTACCCTTATTTTTAATAAAACCTTAAAATATAAAAATATGAATAATATGAATAATAAAATGAATTTCAGAGTTGCATCACGATTTATATTGGTAGCTGCTTTTGCTATAATACTATGTAGCTACGGTAGCAACAAAGAAGAGACTGTTGCTACTGAAGTTAATATCACAAATGGATTAATTAACGCGAAATTATATCTGCCTGATGCCGATACCGGCTATTACAGGGGCGTTAGATTTGATTGGTCGGGGCTAGTCGCATCTTTAGAATATGCAGGACATACATATATTGATCAATGGTTTGCAAATTATGGTCCATACGTTCACGATGCAGTTTTAGGTCCTATGCAAGAATTCGAAAGCATCGATTTTGAATCAGCTGCTGTCGGCGATCCTTTTCTAAAAGTGGGTGTAGGCGTGTTGACAAGAATCGATGATCGTAATTATTCTATCGGCAGGTATTATACACCAGTTGATTTAGGAAAATGGGATGTTAAAACTGGTGCAAACTTTGTTGAATTTACGCAAGTCTTAGAAAGCCAAATAGGTTATTCTTATGTATATACTAAAACCGTAACTCTTACAGAAGGTAAACCTGAATTGAAAATGACGCATAGTCTTAAGAATACGGGCGCAAAAACTATTAATACAGAAGCATATAACCATAACTTCTTTATTATCGACAAAGAACTTGCAGGTCCCAACATCCAGATAGTATTCAATTTTAATCTTGAAGGAGGAGGACGCGGACTTGGCGAAATTGTCGCTCTTCAAGAAAATAAACTTGTATATCTGCAAGAAATAACTCGAGGCGATGTGATGATAGATCCTATTTATGGATACGCTTCAACACCGGCTGATTACGACATCCGCATAGAAAACATTAAAACAAAGACAGGTATAAGAGTGCAGTGCGACAGGCCTATGTCAAGGATAAGATATTGGTCAAGAAGCACAACTTACTGTCCTGAACCATACATAGCTATAGTTGCAGAACCGGGTCGAGAATTCACTTGGGAATATACATATAGTTTTTATACTTTACAATAGAGAATAATGTAAAATTGATTTCTAATATAATGAAAAATAACAGACGAGATTTTATTAAAAAGAGCGCCGGCGTAGCAGCAGCTACAGCGGCAGCAGTATCTGTTCCTGCTTTAACCGGATGCTCCGGCACAGGCAGCAAGCAAACTATTCTAAAAGATGTTCAATGGCCCGTACTAGAAGGACCGGATACGCCAAAGCTCAGTAAAGTGGTTGGACGCACGGAACGAGCTATGATAGACGCAAAGCAGATGGGTATAGATTATGTCCATACGGGAGGAGGACGGTTACCCTGGACAGTTGAAGGTCTGAGAGAAATGCAGAATCAATACAGAGAATATGGGCTTAATATATGTAATCTGATGATTGGCGGGCATCCTAATTGCATACATGGAAGACCTGGAAGAGACGAGGAGATTGAAATGATTAAGCAATCAATTGTCGCTGCCGGAGCTGTCGGAATTCCTGTTGTCGAATGGAACTGGTACATCGACAGGTTGAGTGAATCTTACTTTTATAAGGAAGGCAGAGGAGGATCCGGAGTTACAGCTGTCGATTATTATCGTCTCGTAGGAGACACCATGGCAAAAGATCTTCCAACCAGAGAAGGAATCGACAAATACTCAGCCGAGCAGATATGGGATAATATTACTTATTTCGTAAATGCCATCATTCCGACAGCAGAGAAAGCAGGAGTACGAATGGCTCTTCATCCTAATGATCCGCCGATGCGCATCAGCAAGGGGAATCCTCAGATTATTACCGGTTTTGATGGATGGAAAAGGCTGCTTGATATTGCAAAAACTCCTTTTCATGGAATGACTTTCGACTCGGGTATTAGCGTGGAGATAGGATTAGATCCTATTGAGGTTATGCGCATGATGGGAGATCAGATGAATCATGCACATTGGCGTAATGTGATTACTTATGAGCCTTACAATGTGTATGATGAGGTATTTTTCGATGTTGGTGAAGTAAATATGTTTGCGGTGATGAAAGAGTTTATAAACATGGGGTATAAATTATATGTTAATCCAGAGCATGAACGATACTTTACCCGTGATGGAGAGAGAGAGAACACAAATATAGGAACGCCTCGTTTGTATCCTGGCGGCGGTGGCATTTCTGGCGTGATTTATAATGCCGCATATGCACGTGCTATGTTGCAGGCAGCAATGTCGACAATTTAACAACAGCCTCATCTAATAACTAAAGGTTTGGCGTAATGGCGGCAGTAACCCCGCAGAATGTTGCATTCAGTAGTTGAATCTACTTTTTTAAAAAATCAAAATAATTGCTTGTTTAAATATTTATTTATATCTTTGCATTAAATTTTAAATTTTATTGTTATGGGAAAACTTGGAATGACAGAGATTATACTTATAGTGCTTGTTGTTGTCCTTTTGTTTGGCGGACGTAAAATTCCTGAACTCATGAAGGGTATTGGGCAGGGAATGAAAGAATTTAAGAAAGCCTCCAAATTTGACGCTTCAGCTGACGAGAGTAAGCCTGCTGAAGAGAAGTTTTAAGAAGAAGATATTTCAGAACTTTTGGTGTTATGCCAACGATAAAGTGTTGTAGTATATCAAGTCTTGTTATGCTGAACTTGATTCAGTGTCTATTATGTTTGTTGGGGATTGACTTCGTCGAGTTCGCTTTTGGCTCGGTTGCGGGTCAAATCTGCAATGACGAAGGGAATGTTAGGAACTGATTTACGTGAATGGAAAAAAATTATATCCAAATATGAGCGGACCGGAAATACTTGTAATAATAATTGTTGCGTTGCTTCTTTTTGGAGCCGAGAAGTTGCCCGATATAGCGAAAACTCTCGGTAAAGGAATGAGAGACTTCAGAAACGCTACGGACGAAATTAGGCGAGAATTAGAAAGCAGCACAGCGGAGATAAGAAAAGATATTACTGATATAGCAAAAGATGTAACAGGAGTTGCCGACTCTATAACTAAGAACGTAACCGAATTATCGGATGATATGACTTACGGTGTTAATGAAGTTGTAAGGTCGGTTGAAAACGATTTGAACAGCCTTGCATCGAACATCAAAAGCGAAGTTGACGGAGTTGCAAAAACTATTCAAAATGACGCCGATGAGATTAAGAATGACGTAACCGAAGTTGCTCAATCTATAAAAAACGATGTCGCTGCAACTGCCGAGAATCTGAAAAAAGACGATCCCCCTAAACCCGAACCCGCAAAGCAGTATAATTATGAGGATCCTTTTTACGATGATTATATTTGACGTTTCATCTGTTTTGCCTATACCATTATGATAAACGTCTCCGGAATTACAAAAGCTTACGGCGATCTCAAAGTCCTTAAGGGAATTGATATTCAAATTGAAGACAAAGAGGTGGTTGCTGTTGTCGGGGCAAGCGGCGCCGGAAAAACTACTTTACTCCAAATAATTGGAACTCTTGATAATGCCGATTCCGGAAAGATTTATTTTGACAATACCGATATCAGTAATTTGAAAGGGAAATCGCTTGCCTCATTCCGAAATAAAAATATAGGCTTTGTGTTTCAGTTTCATCAGCTTTTGCCTGAATTTACGGCACTCGAAAATGTTTGTATCCCTGCGTATATTGCCGGTAAAAATAAAAATGAAGCAGAAGCGAAAGCGCTGGAACTGCTGACTTTTTTAAATCTCTCAGACCGTCTTGAGCATAAGCCTTCCGAGTTGAGTGGAGGCGAGCAGCAGAGAGTCGCCGTTGCAAGGGCGCTCATTAACAATCCCTCTGTAATACTTGCCGATGAGCCTTCGGGAAATCTCGATACGGAAAATAAAAACGAACTGCATAAACTGTTTTTTAAACTGCGCGATACTTTTGGTCAAACAATCATTATAGTTACCCACGACCGCCAACTTGCCGATATGTCGGACAGGACGCTCAAAATTAAAGACGGACTGATTGTAAATGAACTCTGAAAGAACATATAACGGGCTTTCGTTTACGGAATTAAAGGAATTTCTTGAAGAAAAATATTTAAAGTTTAATAATCCGTCATTCATCGACAACGATCCTGTTTCGATTCCTCACAATTTTTCGTCAAAAGCCGACAGGGAAATAGCCGGATTTTTGTCAGCAACAATAGCATGGGGCAGGAGAGATCTAATTTTGAAAAGCGGAGCTAAACTTATGAAATTATTGAAAAACGCTCCTCACGATTTCATACTCAATGCCGATAAACAGGATATAGAACAGTTGTCGGGTTTTGTGTACAGAACATTCAATGGGCACGATTGCATGGCGTTTATTTATGGACTCAGACATATTTTTACCCGCTACAACTCTATTGAAGATGTTATAATTGAGGGCATTGAAGCGCATGGGTCGCTGGGCGAAGGATTGTCGCATTTTCGCAAAATATTTTTTTCAATCGCCCATCAAAAACGTTCAGAAAAACACATTGCAGATGTAGCGGCAGGCTCGGCGGGGAAACGACTGTTTCTGTTTCTCAGGTGGATGGTGCGGAAAGATAATAAAGGTGTCGATTTTGGAATATGGGATAAAATAACTCCTTCGCAACTTTTTATTCCTCTCGACCTGCATTCCGGCAATATTGCCCGAAAATTAGGACTGCTGACAAGAAAGCAGAATGATTTTAAAGCGGTTGAAGAACTTACCTCCGAGCTTCGCAAGTTTGATCCTATCGATCCTGTAAAGTACGATTTTGCCCTTTTTGGTCTTGGCGTGAATGAGGAGTTTTGAAACTCGACTCTGCCGGCAACTTCGGAGCGGAAATATAATGAGAGTAATGCGGCAAGTCGAACGGGGAGCTTCCGATTAACCATCAACTTTCTTTACTATATCTTTCATTGATAACTGAATACGCTTGCGTTCAATGTCAACGCCAATTATTTTTACCATTACGTGCTGATGCAATTTCACTATGCTTAACGGGTCGGAAACAAACTTTGAACTCAGATTTGAAACATGTACCAAACCGTCCTGTTTTACTCCTATATCAACAAAAGCCCCAAACTTTGTGATGTTCGACACAATTCCCGGAACAACCATGCCAAGTTTGCAATCTACAATAGAGTGAATATCAGCAAATTGAAATGCTTTTATTCTTGAGCGGGGATCACGCCCGGGTTTTGCAAGCTCTTCAACTATATCTTGCAGCGTAGGCAACCCTGTCGAGTCCGTAATGTATTTGTCGAGTTTAATAGCTTTCCTCTTATTTTCGTCAGACATCAGAGTTTGGACATCGCAGCCAATATCGCTCGACATTTTTTCGACTACATGGTAGCTTTCGGGATGCACCGCGCTTGCATCCAATGGGTTTGCGGCATTTCTTATCCTCAAAAATCCGGCGCATTGCTCAAACGCCTTCTCGCCCATTCGCTTCACTTTCATCAACTCTTTCCTCGATTTAAAGGCTCCATTCTCCGCTCTGTAATCAACAATATTCTGAGCAAGCTGAGGACCAAGTCCCGAAACGTATGTTAGAAGATGTTTGCTCGCCGTATTTACCTCAACGCCAACGGCATTAACGCAGCTGACTACAACCTCGTCCAACGACTTTTGCAGTTTTTGCTGATCTACGTCATGTTGATATTGTCCAACGCCAATAGATTTCGGGTCTATTTTAACAAGCTCGGCAAGCGGATCCATAAGCCTCCTCCCTATCGAAACCGCCCCGCGCACCGTTACGTCATAACTCGGAAACTCTTCCCTCGCAATTTTTGAAGCGGAATAAACCGAGGCTCCCGCTTCGCTGACCACAAAAACCTGAATATCATTTTCAAACTTTATCCATTTAAAAAACTCTTCGGTTTCGCGGCTGGCAGTTCCGTTTCCAATGGCAATAGCCTCAATCTTATAGGCGTTTACCAAACTGAGTATTTTTTTTACGGATATAGCTGTCTCATTCTTTGGAGGATGCGGATAAATCGTTTCGTTATGCTTCAGGTTTCCCTGTTTGTCGAGGCAAACGACTTTGCAGCCTGTTCTGAACCCCGGATCAATTGCAAGAACATTCTTTTCTCCCAATGGCGAGCCGAGAAGCAACTGCCTGAGATTATCTGCAAACACTGCAATCGCTTCATTATCGGCGCCTTCCTTAGAAACATTCCTAAACTCCGTTTCCATTGACGAAGAGAGCAACCGTTTCCAGCTATCTTTTATTGCTCCCGAAACAATTCCGCTCGACTCATTATTCCCTTTCAGAAATATGGATTTTAATATTTGACATGCTCTATCTTCGTCAGGTTCAACCGATAATCTGAGAACGCCCTCTTCCTCGCCGCGCCTCATGGCTAACAGCCTGTGCGAAGGACATTTTTTAAGAGGCTCCGACCAGTCAAAATAATCACTGTATTTATTTCCCTCTATCTCTTTGCCTTTTACGACTTTAGAATATATAACGGCATCTTTTTCAAACAGCCGCCTCAGTTCGTGTCTTGCTTTTTCATCTTCATTTACCCACTCTGCAATAATATCAGAAGCTCCCGAAATAGCCTCCTCGACAGTCGCCACCTGCTCGTTCAAAAACTCTTCGGCTTTCAGCGCCGGATTTTTCTCTCTTTGCTCCATAATAAGCTGAGCCAGAGGCTCAAGACCTTTTTCTTTTGCAATCATTGCCCGTGTGCGGCGTTTGGGTTTATACGGCAGATACAAATCTTCAAGCTCCGACATTGTTGCGGCGGCGTCAATTTTTAAACGCAGTTCGGGCGTCATTTTCTCCTGCTCTTCGATTGATTTTATTATCGCCTCTCTTCTCGTGTCCAATTCGTTCAACCGTTCAAATTCATCTTTAATTTGCGACAGTACAACTTCGTCAAGACTGCCGGTCATCTCTTTTCTGTAACGACTGATAAAAGGAATTGTCGCCCCCTCGTTAAATAGCTTTATCGCGTTTTCAACTTGCCAAATGTTCAAAGACAATTTTTCTGATATTATGCGGATGTTTTTCATTAATGCGTAAGTTTATTTAGCGCAAATCTACATAAAACTTCTCGAATTATAAACAGACGTATAAAAATTAGGCTGCACACGGGAAATGACCTGACAGGGTCAGCGTCTGGGTAAAGATCTAAGTTTCTGATTTTTTTCGTTTCGTGCGGTTGCGTCCCAATCCTGTTCTATTTCAAAGTTTGCTCTCACGTCAATCTCATCGGGGTAATATGTAACCTGTTCGGGTTGTCGCTTTTCATCAAAATCTCCGGACGTCCATTTCCCGTCATTGTCGGCGTCAAAAATTATTTTTGCTCTGTATACTCCGGGATCAAGCAGAGGAAATACGGCTTTTCCGCTCCCGTTCATCTGCACTTCCATAACTACCCTTGCTTCGGTTCTGTCGAGGAGTTGTACGATTATGGCTTCTTCAACATTTTGTATGTCGAACGTTAATTTGCCGTAAGCATCTTCAGACCTTAGCGAAAATGTAATGCCAATAGAATCGGAGCATACATCATATACGTCTCTGAACGCTCCCGAATCGGCAACAAAAAAGTATCGTTTATCGGGAAGCAGATTGGTCTCAACAATATATCTGGTTGTCGTTACGCTGTCTTTTTGCAGCAACAAAGGAATTTTCAACGTGTCTCTTTCGCCTATCTCAAACAATCTCATCATCGAGGTATCAGGTTCAATAAGAGGCGTTTCCGAACGCAAGACAAATTTTTGCCCCGGCTTTATTCCTCCCTGAGAATTGTTGCGCAACGTTAAAACAGGTTGTATGACAGTCGTAGCTCCCCGCGGCGCACGGGCTTCAACAAACCTCATGTTTATCGTATCTGTCTGATAAACAACCGTTCCGATGGAATCGGTAAAAGGATATTTGATTATTGCAGCCAACGGATTGGCTTGAATAAGCGTTGAATCGACCAGCCAAACCAAGAGCGTGTCTTTATTAAGGCTTTGCTCGGCAATAAACGAATTTCCCGCAAAATCGGACACTGAAAACTCAGCCGGCATGTCGGCAGGCGGCGGCAATGACAAAACAAACTCCAACTGGCTTGCAGATTTTCTTTGAGATGATCTGAGATACCTTGTCGTAAAAGCCTTTTGAAACATGAAAAGTTTGTTTTCTCCTATCAAAATCGTTGTATCGGCGTCTTCAATTATGGTTATCTCGGAAAGAGGTTGCGAAATTGCCGTTGTATCTTCAAAAACTGCAATTATATCTTCAACAGCGACAGGCAGCAGAGAAGTGTCGGCAAGCACTTCAACAGGGTAATCTAAAAATGCAAACTCCTCGTCATCAAGATTATATATCCTGTTATTGTCGAGGTCTTTCAACGCATACAGCATGTAGCTGCCCTCTTTGACATTGTCTATGCTGAAATAACCCGATTGGTCAATTATGCCGATATAATCGGGAAGGCTATTTCTTACCGCCGTATCTTCGAGGTTACCGTGAAGAAGCACAAAAATCCTCTCAGGTATTTCAAGATTTTCAGCGTAATAAACATTTCCCGTTACCGAAAGCGAATCGAGCGTGGAACCTGTTGAAACAACAAACCGGTATCCTTCAAGAATATTCCCCTCGTTGAGATCTCTGATAGCATTCTGAAAATTAAACGTATATGTAAAATCTTCTCTTAAATCTTCGTCAAGATCAACAATAACACTTTTTTTCTTTAGCCACACCTTTGGTCTTGATGTTAACGGCGGCGAAATAATCAAATTTTCGTTTATATTATCAAGTGTAACATACTCATCTAATGTTATTACGATTCTGCGACCTTTGAAGTTTGTGGAATTTGCTTCGGGAACGGTTTTCAAAACCACGGGAGGAGTCCTGTCACGCGGACCGCCTGAAGGCGAACCTATTTTAGCACACGCGCCTACAAACAGGAACAGCAAAAATATAATACGCGCTTTTATGTGAACAGACAATCTCATCAATAATATCAAAAAGAGTTGCAAACTTATTATTTTTTTAGTTGCCGTGTGCTATGCGTTTATTTTTTTCTATCTTTGTTCCTAAAAATTTTTGTTATGCTTTTTCAAATAGTACACTGGGACGCTAATCCTGAAATATTCAGTATAGGCTTTTTAACGATAAGATGGTATGGGCTTCTTTTTGCTTCATCATTCATTTTTGGTTATATAATTATGAACCGTATTTTCAAAAACGAGAATCTTGGCGAAGAGGTTCTTGACAGGCTTACGGTTTATATGGCTCTTGGCACGATTATCGGCGCGCGGCTGGGACATTGCTTGTTTTATGATCCGGTTTACTACTTATCTAATATATTTGAAATGATTTTCCCTTTTGGTTTTGAAAATGGGAAGCTTGTTGTAACTGGTTACAGCGGACTTGCAAGCCATGGCGCCGCCATAGGTATTCTTACAGCCCTATGGTTTTTCGCAAAAAAAGAGAGGAAAGATTATGCGTGGATACTTGACAGAATAGTTATTACGGTAGCGTTAGCCGGTTTCTTAATCAGAATAGCAAACCTGATGAACTCGGAGGTTTACGGCATTGAGACCGCGGTTCCATGGGGATTTGTATTTCTCAGAAACTACGAAATAGTTCCAAAACACCCAACCCAAATATATGAGGCTTTGGTATGCCTGGCAACCTTTATTCTGCTTTATAAACTTTATTGGATAAAGAAAGGTGCACACTATCAGGGACTTTTGATAAGTCTTTTTCTTATATTGATTTTTGGATCAAGGTTTTTTATCGAATTTTTCAAGGAAGATCAAGTTGCTTTCGAAGCCGCGATGAAACTGAATATGGGACAACTGCTCAGTATTCCGTTTGTGCTTATAGGCTCTTGGGGGCTTTACAAAACATTGAAAATAAAGAAAAAGGCTGTGATAAAAAGGAAACGTTAGATTTGGGAGATGCTATCAATCGGTAACATTGCTCTCTACTGAGGCTGTTTCAAACCGTCAGTTTCTTTTTTTTGTAAAAAAGAAAATACTACAACAGCAAGAACATAAAAAGGATAAACAATTTGAGCCGGCAAAAACCATTTCATCAGCGGGAGCCTGTCGTAACGCATTGTTACGTTGTTGAGAATAAGATAATCGGGAATCGATTTTAGCGCAGTAACTGCAATATACATATATATAAGTGTATGATTGAAAAATCCTGCAACAAGTGTTGTCGCTTGAAGCAAAACGGCAGTAAATGTTGCAATTCCCAAAACAATTGTAAACACATCGTTGTATGCTCGCGCTTTTGATATCCACCGCGACCGTTGTTTTATAAACTCGCTTATCGAAGGTTCCTGCTGCGTTGTAACTAACGCTTTTTGCGACTCCAGCCAAGCTATCGAAGATTTTTCTTTTTTCTTAATGCTGTGAAGCAGAAAAACATCATCGCCCGAAGCTATTTCGAGATGAAGATTGCGCTCGTTATCAATCCATGCCTGTTTTCTGAATGCAAGGTTTGCTCCGTTGCACATTGAGCCGTTGCCCGCAAGTATGGAACCGGCGGTTACGCCTTGAAGACTGAGAAATTCGAGTTCGCAAAATCTTCCCCCGAAGCCTTTTCGAGGCATAAGGGCAACGGGTCATACTATAAGATTAGCCGATACGCTTTCGCTGAACGTCG
>Ga0099364_10005261_pt1 | contig 19291 bp, 13 predicted proteins | sample TergutTh196P3_FD_73070 | JGI IMG/M metagenome (GOLD analysis project Ga0099364, IMG submission 73070) | Microcerotermes parvus P3 segment gut microbial communities from Pointe-Noire, Republic of the Congo - Th196 P3 | ecosystem: Host-associated > Arthropoda: Insects > Digestive system > Gut ...
CAGCGATTTTACTTCGCGGCGAAGAAGCCAAACTAACGGATTGAACCATTGCACAACGGCAATGGCGTTTACAAATAACAGATCCCAGAAATGACCGCCACGCAGGTGAACGGCTTCATGGGCAACAATTTCTTCGGCAAAACGTTCATAGTCCATTTCCGAAATGACAATCCATCTCGCAAAGGTAAACGAACTTATTTTCAGCGGCGAAACCATTATCCGCTGACGTCCGTACATTACAGAACGCGCCGAAAATATTATTCGCGCAACGCTAATAATGGATACAAGCGCTAACGCCAGACTGACAAAGAATCCGACAAGATACGCCAGCGCTATCAGGCTGAAAACATCGCGCATGGGCGTTGCGGGCGCTAAAATTTCAGGCGGCACCGTATAGAGCGGTATGGTTTCCTGTTCGACAGGCAAAAACAGTTCCTGCAACTGCATCATGGGCGCCTGTACTAATGCAGGCTCGGCAACAGGCAGTCGAATCAACGGAAGTACCATCGAAGACGTTAAAATGGCAAGTAAAACACAGCGATTGAACTGAAAAAACGCTTCGCGCCGCAGCAAAAGCAGATACAGTCCGTAAAACAGGCTTAAGCACAAAGCCGACTGCACAACATACAACAATAATGTATTCATTTCTCTCGGTTTTTATGTTCAACACTATGAATCAACTCTTTCAACTCTTCGATTGACAACGCTTCCTCTTCAATCAAAGCCGACACTGCCCGACGATACGAGTTGTCGAAATATCGGGCAACAACATTTTTAAGGCTGTTGCGACGATATTCTTCGTTGGTTACCAGCGCATGGTACTGATGGGTATTGCCGTAGGCGGTATAGCCCACAAAACCCTTGTCTTCAAGTCCGCGAACAATAGTCGAAAGCGTATTGTAGTGCGGACGCGGCTCGGGATAACTCTCATGTATCTGCTTGACAAACAGAGACCCCCTGTCCCAAAAAAAGGACATTATTTCTTCTTCTTTGGCGGTAAGACGCATAATTAATTGAAAATTAAAAATTACAAATTGAAAATTACGAATGAAGCCGTAAAAAAATACGATTTCATTTCAGGGGGCAAATATAACTATAAAATTTAGTTTCACAACTATTTTTTATAGTTTTTTTCAATTTTTTTCTGACAAAAACTCAATATTCTGTATATCTGCATTATACAATAATGATTGGCTGTCTTTATGACCAAAAAGTTCATAATAATAATAATCACAATCTTACTCCTTTTCATTTTGGAATATAAATCGTATCTTTGCCGAAAAAAAAATCATCAATGATTTCAAAAAAATACAAACGTTTGCCATACGGCAACACCAATTTCGAGAGCATAATTTTAGAGAATTATGCCTACGTGGACAAGACAATGTACATTGAAATGCTTGAAAAAGAGAGCAATAAAAGTCAGTTCTTCATTCGTCCGCGCAAGTTCGGCAAGAGCCTGTTCTTTTCGATGCTGTCGTACTATTATAGCATACGTCACGCCGGACAGTTTCAGGAATTGTTTGGCGATTTGTATATCGGCAAAAATCCTACGCCGCGAAAAAATTCTTATGCGGTGATGGAGTTCGATTTTTCGGGGATTGACACTCGAAGTCCTGAAGTTTTTATAAATTCGTTTTCCGGAAATGTACAGGATGTAGTGATACAATTTCTTGACAATTACGCATCTGTTTTTGAACAGTCCGAGGCAATGATTGACGATATTCAGAAAAACCAAAGCGGTATTAGAGCGATAAATGTTGCCTACAGAGCGGCAAACAAAGCAAATGTCAAAATATTCGTTATCATAGACGAGTACGACAATTTTGCTAACGACCTGATTGCCTTGGGCGTAGATGTGGTATACAAAGATATGGTACACTCCAACGGCATCGTGCGCGACTTTTATAAAATACTCAAGAAGGGCGCAAAAACGACGATAGACCGTATTTTCATAACCGGCATCTCGCCCGTGATGCTCGACGACCTCACAAGCGGTTTCAACACTGCCGAAAATTTGACGCTCAACGAGCAGTACAACAACATGATGGGCTTTACCATCGAGGAAGTAGAGCAGTTGATGGACGATACAGGAGTAAACCGCGAACTCATTAACGTTGATATGAAATGGTATTACAACGGTTATCTTTTCAATAAGAACGCTACCGACAGGATTTACAATCCATCAATGATGATGTTTTTCTTTAAGAAGATTATCAACCATGGGAAAATCCCGGAAAATATCATTGACGACAACCTGAAAATTGACTACGGACGTTTGGAAAGCCTGACCTTCAACGAAGAAAACCGCGAAATACTTATGCAAATAATCAAAAACGACGGCATTGTTTCACAAGTTATGTCAAAATTTTCGATTAATGACCTCTATCGCGACAAATATTTCGTGTCGCTGCTGTTTTACCTTGGTTTACTGACCATTGAAAAGCCGGTGTGGGGAAGTCTGCAACTGCGTATCCCAAACTATTCAATAAAAACAGTATTGTGGGAATATCTAATGGAATTAGCGCAGGAAAACGCCGGTTTTAAAATTAATACCGAAGAACTCGAACGAGCAATAAGAGCGCTGGCGTTGGAGGGAAAAGCAACGCCATTCATAGAATACATAGTCCGCAATATATTTAACCGTCTCTCAAACCAGGACCTGAAAAATTTTGACGAAAAATATATCAAAATAATGCTTTTGAACAGTCTTTTTCAAAGCAATGTATACGTGCCGGTTAGCGAAACTGAAACCAACACCGGATATATTGATATTTTCCTGATGCGCAGTCCGCTGATGCCGCAAGTAAAATTCGAGTGGATTTTTGAACTAAAATATTTTAAGGCAAGCAAAAAACCTACTGAAGCCGACCGACAAGATGCAAAAAAACAATTACAAAACTACAGCGGCTCGTACATGATGAAAGACCGTTCGGACTTGAAAAAGGCAGTGATACTGTTTGTGGGGAAAAATAAATATGAAGTGTTTGAGTAGTTTTTTAGAGTATAGTTATTAGAAATTTACTATTTAGTAAGGAACTGTGTAAATTCATTCAATGAACGCTGCAACACGACTTTAGGAATTATGGCGATGTAATCACGCTGTAAAACTCCAACAAGTCCCGCCAGCGGTAATATGGCGGTATATCGCTTTTTACGGGCGGTATCAGGGTCTCGTTTTCATTGTGCAGAAATTTTACAAGAACGTCGCTATCAGCATCTTTTCTGAAAAATATGATTTGTATGTTTGACCCCATTGGCGCTACTTTGAAATCGCTCCAAGTCTTGTAAAACTCTTGCGCATCGTTAACGCTGTTGTAGCAATTTTCCAAATGCAGAAGCGCGGCAAGCGGGATAATGTTTCCATCGTGTCCGAAACGAAGAGTGGCGCCCTTGCCTGTGTTTTTGATAAAGTAGTTGGCGCTGTCAATAATATTTTGCAAAAGAGGTATTGCGTTTTTCATCATTATTCCGCCATTTTCGGCTGCGTTGGCGTACTGTACATACAAACTGTAGTTTCTGCATTGCCACAGGTCAAACAGTTCCTGCTTTTCAAACAAATCGTAGAGAGAAACGTCTGTTTGCATGTTTTGCAGGCTGTTCGCGACATTGAACAATTCCCACATTATGTAGTCGGCGTCTGTATTCCCGCGAAGGAAATCGTCGTCATTAAATAATGATGTGAAAAGCCTTTGAGAATGAACATGTTCCTTTACAAATTGATCGTATGCGATGCGCCATGTGTTTTGCGATGATCTGAACTGTGTGGCTTCTTCCGTGTTATGGTTCAGGTAACTCGTATGGCGCGGGTCTGCGTCCCATGAAACAGATAGTTGAGGGCGCAACTCCGACAGATGGCTACATAAAATTTCCATACTGTGTATGCAACGCTCCACAACGGTGGAGACGGCAGAAACCCGCGAGTCTTCTGCAAAAACATCGGGGTATTGACGATACATTCGCTCGGCTATTTCTTTCATCTGTCGCTCGCCCAACGGACTTAATTTGCCGCCGTTTCCTTCGGCTTCGAGCCATATTGCCGATAAGCGCAAAAGTACATTTTTCCCTAATTCTGTCAATACATTGGAACTGTCGGCTTGCATGAAAATTTCTAAAATATTTTTGTAATCGCTGTCGTTCACGAGATAGCGCGAGCCGTGCCTTCCAAAATAACTGATATGAAACGGCTGATAACCTTCCGGCGCGGGCGTTTTAGATGTTATTTCGTTGCATGGATAGGCATAAAGCGTCCCGCCTGATTTTGCAGGCGTTGCAAAAATTTCATACCGCGATGTTTGCTCTTGTTTTTGCTCTGTACATGACGTAGCGCCAATGATAAACAAAAAGAGCAGAAAAATGTTGAATCTGTTCATATTGCTGATTTTCAGCATCAAAAGAATTCGTATTCGTATCTGTACTGCGAGTTCAATCTATATGTTGCAAAATATCTGTCTACTTCTGTATAAACACCTCTGGCGTTATAGGTAATTCTTCTGGTTGACGGCTCTGTGGCTCTTTCGTTTCTTTTCGATGATTCCATTATCAAATCGCCAATAGGGCTGTATTGATACTCGTTTGCAACAAACCTTGTGCCGTCCTGACTGACGACTTCTATTCTTGTCTGGCGATTTTCCCTGTCGTATGTATATATCCTTCGATAGTCCAAGCGGTCGTTTTCGCGTTTTCTCTCCTCTTGGGTGAGGTTGCCGGCGGCGTTGTATTGCATGGTTAAACTGTACGCCACTACGCCCTGTGCATTTGTCCTGACTTCCGATAATAACTGTCCTCTGTCGTTATGTGTATTTACTATTCTGAACATCAATGAGCCACTCGGATTTAATACCGATATTTCCGTTCTGTTTCCCGAATAGGTCATTCGCCGTCTTTCCACAACAATTTCTTCTTCGGTATATGTAATTTCGATGAGCCTGCCATTGGCGTCATACGTGAATATGTTGTTATATGGTTTTGCGCCGTCAAATCCAAACTCTCTGGTTTTATTTCCTCTTGAGTCATATACTGCTTTTTGGCTGTATCGCAATTTTCGGTCAGCATCGAACTGCTCGAAATTTACTCTGTTGTCGGCGCTATTGTATTGAAATACGTTGGAAGATAATACTCTACCAGCCTCGTTATAGTTGATGATTTCGACTATGTTTCCTCTTGTGTCGTATCTTGTGACTGCCGACCTGTAACCTCTTGGCGCAGGTCTTCCGTTCACATAATCGTGTACCCATTCTGTTTGGGTTCTAACTCTGGCTCTTGCCATACGCTGCTTTTCTACCGCGTCAAAATCTAACTGGGCGCTTACTTGGCTTAACCATGAAGCCGCAAAAAATAAAATAAAACAATATTTCAATTTCATTTTCTAAATTTTTAAATTTTTATTCAAAACATCTAATATTTTGTCAAATATTTGTTCAATGGACAAAATTTTCTGCCCATCGCAACAATCAATTTTAATAAATCCTTCTGTATCAGCCATAGACAGATACATTTCACGCACTGCTTCCTGAAAATCAAAATCTGCCTCGTGTATGTCCTTTTTTCCGTTAAGGTACTGACGCTCGGCGCCAACTCTTTTGTCGGCTAACTTTTGTCGGCTAAACGATAAAGGCACATCAAGAAATATGTTCAAATCGGGTTTTGGCAAGCGGTAATATTCAAATTCCATGTTCAAAATCCATTTGTACAGCGCGTTTTTTTCTTTTTTGTCGGATATTTTTGCGCACTGGTACGCCACATTTGAATATACGTATCTATCAAGCAAAACGGTCTCGCCATTGTTAAGCCAATTTTCGAGAGTCGGTTTAAAATCGAACCTGTCGCCCGCATACATGAGTGCAACCAAATACGGATTAACCTGACGTATATCTCCTAATTCGCCGCGCAGGAAACGCGCAATAAGTTCGCCATACACGGGGCTGTCGGTACGCGGGAAGTGCAACAGGCGGCATTGCCGTCCACCTGCGACCAAATGCTCGCTTAACCGGTTAATTTGCGTTGATTTACCGACTCCGTCTAAACCTTCTATGACAATCAATCCCATATTTATTGTTCTAATAATCCGAATAGTACGCCAACGCAGCCGAAATTTTGTTCGCCGCCGCCCTGTCGCGATCTTGGAATACGTATAGTTACCTTTATTTGCTGACTTGCTGATGGTCTGAAATTCCAAACCCTTGTATTATCGTTCTTTTGATTATCGAAAAGTATATTGCGCCGAATGTCCGACACAACAAACTCAACGTTAGGCAAAGAACTGTCTATACAAATGAACAGGCGATATTGCTGTCCTGCGAAAACAGTTTTATAAACTTCTGCTTCTTCGCCTTCGCGCATTATAACAGCCTGAAAACCGCCATCATGAATATAAGGCTGCAATTCGGGAACGCAAAGACTTCTTACGAATACCTGACATTGCGCTTTTACTTCGGGCATCAAGAAAAGCGTTGAAAACAAAACAGCCAAAAATGCCAATATATGTATGTGTTTTTTTATATCCATGCAGTTTTAGGTATTTGTAAAGTTTTCGCGCAAAATCAGTATCCGCAACTTAATATTTTCAAATTCTTCGGGCGTGACGGTGGTGATGCTTTCAGACGAAATTTCGCTTATGTCGGAATCGGCTAAAACGGTCACAATATTTTCTGTATGAAAAATACCTATTGTGTCGAATAATTGCGCCAATTCCAACAAATCTCCGAATAAATCGTCAACTCCCGGAACGTCCTGCAAATCGGTCATTGCCTGCCACAGCAAATCGAATGTTAGTATCTGATCTATAATTAATTGCTGTATTTGGCTTTCATTAGAAATCAGATGATAGTTGAGCATATTTGTTGCAATATACATGCTCTCGACCCAGCCGCCCGCCAAAATTCTTAACGTTAGCGCGTAACGCTCGCTCTCGTTCAGCAACGCCGCGCACGAGTAGTACGTATCGGATATTATTCTCAATACCCTGTCCTTATCGTTGATGTTTTGCTCCAACTCTTGCAAGGTATTGAAATTTATTGCCGACTGTAAGCCCAATCCTTCTATTAATTGACCGATAGCAAGCTTGTATCTCAACGCCATTTGCGATTGGTCAAAAAGCCCCGAATACGTCAAATTGGTAAGATACGCCCCTAGATTAAGCGCCATCTTGTTGCTTGTCAGGTATTCCGAAGCCTTTTCAGGATCGTTGAGCAATTCAGAATTCCATGGAATACCTAAATTTTTGATTAGTATTGACATCTCGACAGGCGTAGGCAACGAATATAACACTCTCCGCGCCATATCAAAATATGCCGAATCCCTAACCAAGTCCGCCAAATTGACGGTCACATCAACGGTCTGACGTCGGCTGCACGTATTGCACGAATGGAACGCAAGCATACAAACTACGCCGATTATCAATAATGTATTTCGCATTTCGATATTTTTTTAGTATGTTTTACATCTTATTATACGAAAAATAACAAAAAAAGGTTACAAAATTTCAAAAAAAATCTGTTATTTTTTTATTTTTGCGAAAAAAAACCGAAAATAAATAAAAAAGTATTACTTTTGCGATGCAAAATATTAAGACATGAATGACATTACCGCTATTCGTCTATTAATGGACGAAAAAGACTGGAAAACTCTAAAAGAGCGCCTTAATAATTTTGAGCCGTTTCAAATTGCCGAAATTATTGCATCGCTTCCGAAAGCAGAGCAGGTAATCCTTTTTCGTATTCTGCATCGCGAGTTGGCAAAGGAAATATTCCAACTTCTCTCGTATGAGGAGCAGATAGGCGTTGTTGAAAATATTGCGAATAATATTTCGCATGTTTCTGAATTGCTCAACGATTTGGACCCCGACGACCGTACCGCGTTTTTCGAGGAACTGCCGGGCGCGGTTGCCCAGCGTTTATTGCAGGTACTGTCTGTCGAAGAACGCGAAATAGCCGTTAAACTGCTGGGGTATCCGAAGGAAAGTATCGGAAGGCTGATGACCCCCGAATACGTTGCCGTGAAGCCGCATTTCACGGTGCAGCAAACATTGGAGCATATACGAAAATTCGGACACGATTCCGAAACGTTGAACGTAATTTACGTTGTAGACAACAACTGGAAACTAATAGACGATATACGGATAAAGGAAATTATTCTTGCTTCGCCCGAACAAACTATTGCCGCAATAGCCGATAAACGTTTTGTTGCTCTCAACGCATACGACGACCGCGAAGTAGCAATAAAAATATTTCAGGATAACGACCGCATAGCCTTGCCTGTAACCGACTCGGAAGGCACGCTTCTGGGAATAATAACGGTAGACGACGTCATTGACATCATGCAAAAAGAAACTACCGAAGATTTTCAGAAGATGAGCGCTCTGCTTCCTTCGCACGTACCGTATCTTAAAGCGAGCGTTCTCAATCTGGCAAAAAACCGCATCATCTGGCTGATGGTACTGATGCTTTCTGCAACAATAACGGGCAGTATTATTTCAAGTTTCGAGGACGGATTGGCTGTATTGCCCGCCCTTATTGCTTTCATTCCAATGCTGATGGGTACCGGCGGAAACGCAGGCGCACAATCTTCTACGCTGATTATTCGCGGATTGGCAATAGGCGAGGTTTACCTGAAAGACGTTTTTCTCATAGTATGGAAAGAGATACGCGTTGGCGCCCTTTGCGGACTTGCGCTGGGATTAGTCAATTTTGTCAGAGTATATATTTTCAGCCACCAAAATGCGCTGTTATCGCTTGTTGTTACTCTTGCTCTGTTCTGTACAATTCTAATAGCAAAGACCATCGGCGGTTTGCTGCCTATTATCGCTAAAAGAATGAAAATTGACCCTGCTATCATGGCTGCGCCGCTCATCACCACCACAGTAGACGCCACTTCGCTTATTGTATATTTTTCTATCGCAAAGGCGCTTCTGGGAATTTAGAGAAGCGATGTTTGTTGATGCGTAAAATAACTTACAGGAACTTTATGCTTTATTAAAACTGTTGTCCCAAAATGAATTGGAATTCTCCTTTTCTGCCTCCGCCTTTGTTGTCGCGGTCGAAACCGTATCCCCAGTCAATTCCCAACATTCCGAACATCGGCAGGAATGCGCGCACGCCAACGCCCGCTGTGCGTTTGAGGTTGAACGGATTAAAAGTGTTAAAATCATACCATGCGTTGCCGCCTTCGGCAAATATCATTGCATAAATGGTTGATGAAGGCTGAACAATAGCAGGAAAACGTAACTCGAAACTTACTTTTGAGAATATGTTTGCTTTTGAGAACATATTGTCGGCTCTTGCTTCGGGCGAATAAGGAGTTAGCGAGCCGTCGGAGTACCCCCGCATGGGTACAATTTCTATGCCATACATTTGATACCCTTGCATACCCGAGCCGCCCATATCGAATCCTTCGTAGGGAGAATACGGCACATGGCTCTGATAGCGTCCCATATAACCGAACTGATAGTTCGCGGCAAGCACCAATACATATTTTCCTGTTCCTAACAATGGAAGATACGAATTTGCTCTGAAATTCCACTTGTGGTATTCTATCCATCTGAATTTTTCAGCCTGCGTAGCCGATGCGTAGTTTATATTGTTGAAAAGCGACCATGGCGGAGTCAATGTTACGCCCAAAGAAATATCTGAACCGCTACTCGGATAAATGGGCTGGTTAGTGGAACTTCGTGACAGGGTAATTCCTGTGTTTATGTTGTTCGATGTTCCGTTTCTGAAACCTATGCTGTAATAACCACGTCCGTCCCAGTCCTTCACTTCGTAGCGCATATACGACACTGTGTTTGACAGAACGAAAAAGTTATCGGGCCAATTTAACCTTCTTGCAAGCCCAACGGTAGCGCCACTTGCCATATAGTGCTGATTTGCGCCTTCAGCCGTCCAATAGTATGCGCGATTAGTCATTTTCGAGTGGTAGAGTGAAACAGTTAGCGCATTTCTGCGTTTACCGCCTAACCATGGCTCCATGAAAGTGATATTGTACGATTGGTAAAATCGTCCATTGGATTGTATCGAAATACCGAGCGTTTGACCATCGCCCGAAGGAACGGGTCGCCACGCTCTTGGGTCTAACATGCGACTTGCAGCGAAATTATTGAAACGCACCCCAACTCTACCTATGAACATGCCGCCGCCGAAACCTGCCGACAATTCCAACTGGTCGTTGGCTCTTTCTACAAGCTCGTAGACGATATCTACCGTTGAGTTTTGCGGTTTAGGTTGGACGTCGGGTCTTATCTGTTCTGGATCAAAGGGACCTAAAGACGCCAATTCGCGATAATCTCTCAATAAGTTGGCTCTGCTGAATAATTCACCCGGAAGAACAAATAACTCGCGGCGAACAACGTGTTCGTTGGTTCTATCATTGCCTCTGATGATTACGCGGTCAATTCGGAACTGATCGCCCTCTATAACGCGCATTTCAACGTCCACAGAATCGTTGTCAATACGCATTTCAATAGGCATGATTTGCGAAGCCAAATAGCCATTGTCCGAATACAACGTTGATACGGCGTCCTGATCAATAGAAAGGCGGTTCATCAAACCTACTTGGTCGTATATATCGCCTTTATTGAAACCCAAAGCAGTTTGAAGATACTCGGTAGGATAGATCGTATTGCCCACCCAATTTATGTCGCCAAAATAATATTGATTTCCTTCGCGCATACGAATATGCAGCACTATACGGTTGTCTCTGATGAAAGTTATTGAGTCGTTGAGAATTGAGAAATCTCTGTATCCGTTTTTGCTGTAAAATTCTGCCAAATTAGTTCGGTCTTCTCTGAAATTGCTTGCCACCCATTTTTTGCTTTTGAAGAAATTGATGTTGAGCCTTTTTTGTTTGGTTTTTTTCATCACCCTTCGCAATCGTCTGTCTGAAAATTCATCGTTACCGATAAAATTTATTTGTGAAATTTTTACTTTATCGCCTTTGTCAATAATCACTCTCAGCGAAACCATGCTCACCGAAGTCGTATCGTCTCTTACTATAAAATCGGTTTTTACGTTGTAGAATCCTTTTTCGCGATAGTGTCTGGTAATTATTGTATTTATATTGTTTAGAACGTTTTCGGTAACTTGTGTTCCACGCCTCAAATTGATTTTTTCAGTTATTTCCTTTTCTTCGCTTCTTTTGATCCCTTGAATGATAAGTCTCGACATTCGCGGACGTTCGCGAAGCGCTATCTCAAGAAAAATAACGTTTCCTTCTATTCTTTCGGCAATAATCCTGACATCAGAAAACAGCCCATAACCCCAGAAAAAGTCAAGTACTCTGGTTATGTCCTCGCCCGGAACTGAAATTCTGCGACCAATTTCCAAGCCCGACATGTTAGCCAACACATTGGCGTCTATAACTGTAACGCCGGTTACTCTAACGCCGCCAACAACGTATTCCTGCGGATTGGAATAATCCATCACGGGTAAACTCGAAAAATCTATAACAGGGTCGTCCTGTGCAAAGAGAAAACTTGTTGAAAATAAAAATAAAAATATCAGTTTTCGCAACATATTGTATTTATTATTAGTCTGTTTGTTCATATTGTTTTATTTGTTCGCTTGTTTTGCCAAATCGTCGTTCTCTTTTTTGAAAATCTACAATAGCCTTGTAAAAATCTTCTTTTCGGAAATCGGGCCATAAAGTAGGAGTAAAATAAAGTTCGGAATAGGCTATTTGCCATAGCAGAAAATTACTGATACGGTATTCTCCGCTTGTGCGTATTAGTAATTCAGGATCGGGTATGTTTTTGGTATTCAGATAATTGGAAAATATTTCGGCGGTAATGCTTTTATCCAACTTTCCGTTAGAGACGTCGGCGTTAATACGATTAATCGCTTCAACAATTTCCCACCGTCCACTGTAATTCAGAGCAAGAATTATTTTTAGTCCCGTATTGCCTGATACTTTTTTTATTGTCGTTGTCAATTTGTCTGCCACATTGTCAGATAATTGCGAAATATCGCCTATAACCGCAAGGGAGATGTTGTTTTTCAAAAGCGCGGGCGTTTCTTTGTCCAACGATGAAACTAAGAGCGACATTAAGGCGTCTACCTCCATTTTTGGACGGTTCCAGTTTTCAGTAGAGAAAGCATACAAAGTCAGGCACTTAATGCCCAATTCAGCCGCAGCCTCAACGGTTTCGCGCACGGCTACAACTCCGTTTTGGTGACCAAAAATTCGGGAATTACCCTTCTTTTTCGCCCAGCGCCCGTTGCCATCCATGATGACGGCTACATGTTCTGGCAATCTCTCCAATACAATATGATCCCTATAACTCTTCATTATTAACTCATCATTTTTATCTCTACATTTTTCATTCTTAATTCATCTATACGTTCTTTGCTCTGTAATTCCCGGGCATTTAAAATTCTTTTCAAACACGCGAAAAGTAATATATGCTCCGAAAAACGAATACCAATCGTTGTTGTGCGTTGCTGCATACGCGTCTTCCAAGCCCGGATTCAACAGTCCGTCTATTGAATCGGTGAATGTTTTACGCATACCCCACTCCAAACCCGTCGTAACTCTTTCGTTAAAGCGGTATTTGTAACCAATTCCGAAAGGAATTGTGAAATGGTTGGCAGCCATACCGGTTGACGACGACATTACGATAGAATACCCGACAGAGGCAAACATATACGTTGAGTGCATCGTTAAGCGACGGTAGGTAATGTATGGCATGAAGTTAAATTCATGCCCGACATTGACGTCTAACAGGGTCGTCTCAAAACTGTGCGCCCTCGATTGCTGATATTCATTAGCGAAATCAAGATCATCTCCCTGTAACTGACCCCAAAACGCAGCGACACGCAAACTGTGATGCTCGGTAAAATTATGCTTTACCGTTGCGCCAAAAGCCAATCCGGGACTATAAAACTGTCTGCGAGTATTGACATCACCCAAATAATACGCCCCTCCGGCAAAAAAACCGGCGTCCGTATAAGGCATAAACACCTGACCTTCAACGACAAAAGTCAATGAAGCCAATCCTGTGAAACAGGCAGCAATATATTTATTCATCTTCAATTTTCGTGCCAGACTTTCAATTTTATGAAAAAAAACTAAAAAATATTTACATTTGAACGAAAATAATCTCTGTTTATTGTTTTAGTAAAATAATAAAGGCGAAAAAGGTACAAAAAAAAAAATTTGAAACATTCAAGTATTTTTGAATGTTTAATAAAAAAAACATTTATTTTTGCGGCAAAAATAAATATTAAAATATTTTATTATATGAATTTACGTTTTATTTTGTTGATTTTCACAATATTTCAGACATTTAATCTGTCAGTGTTTTCGCAAGGCGACACCATTTGGCTTGGTCGGTCGTCAGGCTTGCAGTTGTCGGGTTTTGCGCGGGTTGATTATCTATTTGACAGCAGGCAAACCTTCGAGGCGGTAGAGGGCTTGTTTACCTTTTATCCACTGAAAAAAGAACCTGACGCCTATGGAAAAGACATCAACGCCACTCCCAAAGCCAATTTTATTTCAGTTGCATCGCGTTTGACTTCGCGTTTTTTTGCTCCCGATATTTTCAACGCAAAATCGTCGGGATACATTGAATTCGATTTTACGGGAACTTCCAATACCAACGGCGTCAGGCTTCGTCAGGCTTACATCAATTTTGCATGGGAGCGCTCTAATCTGTTAATGGGGCGCGCATGGCATCCGTTATCCATAAGTTGTATGCCTACCGTAGTTGCGTTAAATACCGGCGCGCCCTTCTGGGCTTTCAATCGAAGCGACCAAATACGGTTTGACTATAATCCGACAAATTGGCTGCTTTCAACTGCCGCAGTATTTCAAAGCGACTACGCATCGCTGGGACCGGCAGACCCGTCAAAAAGTTCTAATTATATGCGCAACGCATTGTTGCCGGAACTTACTGCGCATATAGCATACAGAACGCCAACATTCCAAATTGGAGCCGCAGGCAGTGCAAAAACAATCAAGCCGCGCCTATTTACAACCAACTCAATCGGAGATATCCATAAAACGAACGAAAAACTCACCACTTACGTTGCGCAGGCTTACACGCAATTCAGAAAAGACGATTTTACGCTGAAAGCACAAGTCAGTTATGCGCAAAACGCCACAGAATCGTTAATGTTGGGCGGTTACGCAGTAAGAGCGATAAACCCCGATACGGGACACGAAAAATATACCCCTACTCAACACATGAATTATTGGGTAAACGCATATTACGGTAAGGTGTGGCAGGTCGGGCTGTTTGTTGGCTATCTCAAAAGTTTGGGAACGCTCGAAAACGTAACGGGCGCATGGTACGCCCGCGCTCACGATATTAAGTACATGTATCGCATTTCGCCGCATCTAATGTATAATATGAACAATTTGCAGTTTGCAGCAGAAATTGAATATACGGCGGCAGCATACGGCGAGGTTCAGATCAATGAAAAATCAAAGATAACCGGCGCCTCGGAAGTGGCTAATTTGCGCGCCAGCCTGTTGGTTTGCTTCTATTTCTGATAATTTTCGCCAAATTATCAAAGAGTTGCATATTAGTAGTGGGAAAAATCCCAAAATTCTTTATATAAACTGTTTCCTGTGTATCCCTTATTGTACTGTTGGATTACAACGCGTTGAATAAATGGTTTATGGGGGGCGGGTTTTGATGAGCGGAATGACGTGTTTTTGAGACTGCCCCGCAAATTAAAATTAAAAAATATTTTTAGCGTAAAAAAAATACTAACTTTCTTTTTTCAAAAAAAAAATGCGACCTTTGCGCCATGAAAAATATTTTTTCATTTTTTATTAAGCGCTCGTTCGTTAATGTGTTTGCGCTGTTTGTTGTCTGTTCGGGTATAGTTTCAGGACAGGAAAGAAGGTTTGATCCTTCAAATATTGTTTTGCCCGAATGGAATGACAGCCTTTTGCATATATTGCCCGATTATCAAACAGATACTGTTTTATCTCCTTCGTTACTATTTTCAGGCGATATGATACCGTCCGACAGCATTCCCGAATTGCCCGATTCGTTGCGTCACAGGCTTGTTGTAAGGCTTGCCGATCCATTGGACTCACTGACAAACCGTATTTTTGCATACAATGTTTTGAGCAGAAATTCATATTCGCGTATGCAGGTTGTAATTGATACTACTTTGTACCGCTTTGATACTAACACTCCGGTTATGCGCAACTACTATACAGTCTCTCATCTTGGAAATTTGGGATTGTCGTATATTCCAATCAATTTTAATGCGCGAAAACGACCGTCTGACTACTTGTTTCTTGATAATGTGGCAATATATCTGCACGACCCCGAAGAAACGACATATTATCAAACGCAGTTTCCTTATACGCGTATAAATTTTTCATCGGCTGGTCCCAAAAGGCTTGCAGAAGTGACACTTAATCTTCTGCACACCCAGAACGTCAATAAAAACTTGAATGTAGGTCTGTATTATGATATTTATACATCTACGGGTCAATATGTCAATCAAAACGCATCTAATAACGCTATTTCGCTATTTTCGGCGTATAGGGGCAATCAGTATGAAATGTACTCCAATTTCAATTGGAACAATGTACGAATGAGAGAAAACGGCGGCTTGGACGATTTAGAGGATTTTTTTAGCAGAACGGGCGAAGATACCGATCCTTCCAACCTTGCAGTTCGCTCGATAACAGGAAGAACTATTATGCTTAACCGCAGTTTTTATCTGTTACATTCTTTTTCGCCGCCAAAAATTTCCTTTATTCGAAACAGAGCCGAAAACGACACCATTGACGCCTCGCGTTTTGCTCTTGTGCATACGCTAAAATATGAATGGAACACGCGGGAGTACATTGACAATGCAATTTATCCCTTGCAGGGACAGGAGCCTTATTTCTGGGGAACCGCAGAAAATACAAATACTTACGATTCTCTGTATTTTAGACGTTTTTTAAACCGTTTCGAGATTTTGTTAAGAGAGCAGCCACGTCACAGATTTACAGCAGGTTTGAGCGGCGGCGTACTGATAGAAATGGATCGCTATAATACTCACATTATTCCGAGAATTTCAGAAGTTAATATAGACCCGCATGTACCGCAAAATTCAGGCTGGGGAGGAGTTTTGCCTCTTATTTCAGGATTTGAGCGTACCGTTGATTATCGCGAAACAAGAGAGTACGTCAATACCGCTCTTACCGGAAGTTTTTTCAATCAAACAGGACGTTATCTCAACTGGGACATAAACGGACGACTATACTTTACGGGTCATAAAACAGGAGATGTAAATATTGACGGAAATGTACGAATACACTACTTTACAGAAAATGGACGCAATACGTTGTTGCTGGGCGGCAGTATAGACAACGTAAATCCGGGTTATTTTCTCAACAATTATGCTTCCAATTTGATATATTGGGACAACAATTTTGATCTTTCGCAGGAGGTGCGTTTACGCGGAGAGTTTATGATGCCCGCCCACAATCTTAAACTTGGCGCATATATTTCGCAGTTGAACAATTACATATATTTTAACAAGGACGCCAAGCCCGAACAAACATCGGAATTGCTGATGACGGGTACTGCATACGTTGAAAAGGATATTCGCCTTTGGCATTTAGGATTCAGGTTTCGGCTATACGGACAATATTCGTCAAACGAGGAGATTATTCCCCTTCCTGCATTTGCAGGATACCAATCAACTTATTTTGAAGGCTGGTTAGTGAAAAACGTGTTGAATATGCAGTTAGGTTGGAATATTGTATACACCTCAAAATATTACGCTTACGCCTATATGCCTGCAACAGGTATGTTCCATTTGCAAGATGAACAACTGATTGGTAGCTATCCGTTTTTTGACTTTTTTCTGAATCTTCAACTCAATAGAGCGCGAGTTTCTATTAAAACAGAAGGACTTAATGCGGTATTATACAACACAATAGGCAGGAATAACTTCACGGCGTATCGTTATCCAACAAATGAATTTAGAATGAAATTCGGAGTTTCATGGGCTTTTTACAATTAAATTAACGTTTAATGTACATTTTCAGCAATATAAGTTCGGTTGCCAAGTACGAAAGCAAACTTTTGAAAAGAAGTTGGTTTTACAGGATATTTCTAATATTGGCTGTGTTGTTTTTCTTCTTTTTTAATTTTGCCGCTTTAGTAAATCAAGACAGCACGGGATTGTGGATTATGAGGGCTTTGGCTTCTAATATACCGTACCTCAACTTGCTGTTTCTAAACACGGGACAGGCTATTATTGCGGTATTTTTATCGTCTGAATTTCTAAAAGCTGACAAAAAATTGGATACTTCGGAAGTCTTTTATGTTCACCCGATTAGTAACGCCGAATACGTATTCGGGAAAATTCTGGGAAATTTGAACGTCTTTATACAGTTAAATCTGATAGTCATGGCGTTAGTTGCTGTGCTTAACTTTGCTGCCGATACGCAGGTTGATTGGCTCGCATACGCTACTTATTTTCTCGTAATATCTGTGCCAACATTGATTTATATATTCGGACTGTCAATAGGAATAATGCTCATAATTAAAAATCAGGCTATTACATTTGTTGTTTTATTGGGTTACATCGCTTTGACACTGTTCTACATAGGCGACAAATTTTATTATCTGTTTGATTACATGGCTTATAGTTTGCCTTTGGTAAAATCGTCCGTAGTCGGTTTTACAAATTGGACGGTACTGATTAATCACCGTTTGATGTATGTATTGATTGGATTGGGTTTTATTTGCATCTCTGTATTCTTATTCAGGCGTTTACCGAATACGAAATACGGGCGCTATCGTTGGCTTGCCTTGTCGTTCTGTTTTATTATTGGCGGGTTGGCAGCAGGTTATAATCATGTAAATACGTTCCTTCATGCGTCTAAAATGCGGACGCTTTATACTGAAATCAACAATAAATACGTCAATTCGCCTCAAATGGTTATCGAAAGTTATAATATTAGTGTAGAGCAACACCCTAAAACTATATCGGCAACGGCGGTAATGCACGGCGCTGCGGAGGAAACGTCATCAATTTTTACCTTTTGTCTTAATCCGTCGCTGCGGATTAGCGCCATTACAGAAAACGGTAATGATTTGGCGTTCACTCGCGAACATCAAATTATTCTTGTAGACTTTGGCAGGGTTTTGGAAAAGGGCGATTCGGCTACATTTACAATCAAATACAGCGGAAACATTGACGAAAATTTCTGTTATCTTGACATTCCGACCGAATTATTGGAAGAAAAATTTGTTGTTGATAATTTTTTCAATATTGATAAAAGATACAGTTTTCAGACCGAAAATTATATACTTTTTACGCCCGAAACATATTGGTATCCCCGCCCGGGAACATCCTACAGCAGCGAAAGTTCCGACTGGCAACAGGCATATTTCAGCAATTTTCAGCTGACAGTTAAGACGTTGAATGGCTTGCAGGCTTTGTCGCAAGGCACGTTGCTTTTTCCGGAGGAAAGAAGTATTATTCCCAGCGAAATCAAAAGGCCCGGAGCGCTTGCAAGTAGAATTCAGAACCGAACAAGTCAGGTGCGGATTACCGGTGGAGGTCCCGGAGGCGGTGCACAACCTCAACAACGCATTCAGGGCAGCCCACAACCTCAACAACGTGGTGGGCAGCAACCTCAACAACGTGGCGGTCAGCAACCTCAAGGCGGCGGCGCACAGCAACCCCAGGGCGGCGGTCAGCAGCCTCAAGGCGGTGGCGGACAACAAATGCAAACCAGGCCACAAGAAGCCGGCAGTCAACAAAGTCCTCAAGGCGGCGGCGAAGGTGCGCAGGGAAGACAGAGAATGCAGGGCGCTGAAGGCAAGCAACTCAGACAAATGATGCAAGGCCCTGAAGGCGAACAGCTCAGACAGCGGATGCAAGGCCCTGAAGGGGAGCAACTCAGGCAGTTGGCGCAAAGCGGCGATGTCGAACAGATAAGACGCATATTGCAAAGCGGCGACGGCGAACAACCCCAACAAAGACCGCAAGGCGCTGAGGGTGAACAACCCCGCCAGCGACCACAGGGCGGCGAGGGCGAACAAGCCCGTCAACGGCCCCAGGAAGGCGACGGCGAACAACCCCGCCAAAGACCACAAGGCGCTGAAGGTGAACAAGTAATCAGACAGAGACCGCAGGAAGGAGAGGGTGAACAGCCCAGACAGCGACCACAGGGCGGTGAAGGCGAACAAGCCCGTCAACGACCCCAGGAAGGCGACGGCGAACAACCCCGTCAAAGACAACAAGTCGCTGAAGGCGAACAAATAATCAGACAGAGACCGCAGGAAGGAGAGGGTGAACAGCCCAGACAGCGACCACAGGGCGCCGAA
>Ga0099364_10005262_pt1 | contig 19290 bp, 14 predicted proteins | sample TergutTh196P3_FD_73070 | JGI IMG/M metagenome (GOLD analysis project Ga0099364, IMG submission 73070) | Microcerotermes parvus P3 segment gut microbial communities from Pointe-Noire, Republic of the Congo - Th196 P3 | ecosystem: Host-associated > Arthropoda: Insects > Digestive system > Gut ...
TATGGTTAATACCCAGTATGCGTTATCTTCAACGTCAGCCTTGTCTAACATTTCTTGAGTAACAGGAATTTTTACCCCACCAACAACTATACTATCCGAATCAAAGAGAGGGTGTTTAATTTGGAGCAAATAGTCGAAAGGTTTCAATCTCAAAGGGTCAATTACTTTCACTGCAACAGGACCTGCATTTTTTTCATAAGTAAGTTCACGCACTCTATATTTGCCATCATCTCCTCCTGCGAGAATCTTATCAATGGTTTCTTTGGAAAGGTCAATGGCTATTCCACCATTTCCTTGTCCATCCAAACGGGTAATGATTGGGATTGAACCATAGTCGCTATTCAATGTAGTGCCTCCGCCGTGAGGTGTAGGTGGATGGGGTATCCCTTGAATGGGGACAACCGAACCACCTTCAGCAGTTTTTCTTCCTCTTAAATAGGGTAGTTTTTGTCCTTGTAATCCCATTTGATACTCACCCTGGTCATCAGGGGAATCGCTATATGGATAAAACTCATTGTAAGCATAAGCTACAGCAATATAATAATAGGTTTTATAATTCACTAATTGTCTGTCTCCTGTGGCAAAAAGGTCGGTAGTTACTTCAAAAGAGTGTTCTATCCCTGAATTACTTCCATTCACTTTTTCTACCGCAACAGATTTGCCCAGGTCTTCGTTAAATTCATAATTAATCAATCTTCCAATCGGATTTTCGCCTTTATAGTTTTCTATATCATATTGTTGTACCAATCGTGCTAAACTTGTATTTTCCAAATCATTAGCACCTACTCCAGGTCCTGTTACCTGAAAGATCTGGTATCCTTCAAAACGATAGATAGGATCCATTTCTTCTTCGGGTAACCAAGGGCTGATTGAGTCAGGAATCATTGGGTCCTCTTCTTCGTATCTTTCCTGATAATTATTACTTAATTCGCTATTTGTTAACAGCATTATCAGTTTTCTGTCATATTCTCTTATGGTTAAAGTGGGAGCGTCCGGTCCATCTAAGAGTTTGAAACAGTTTTCAAAGAGAGCCTGACATTTATCATCGGCTATCTTTAAAAGTGCAATAGATGCCTTAACTCCGCCTTGTGTTGTTCTTGCCCATGGCACCCCAACGGTAATGTAATTACAAGCACCTTGTTTGAGTGTGAAAGGACCTGCCGATTGCATAAAACGACGGTCATCAGGTGGGTTATTTTCTGATACTTCCGACCAAGTTCCATTTTTTCCACCACCTCCGTAACCATCAGGGGTTACCCCTTCTGTTCCCCAGTTACAATAGTCTGTTCCTTCGGGAAACACAAATTTACAAGGAACTCCAGCACCGGATGGATTATAGCCGCTACCTCCATAAATAAATGGAGTATTATTTCTCCAAAAACCTCTTAGATATTGATAATATTCAATGGCTATCTGAGGGTCTCCCTGATCACCACCAGCATTATTATGATAGGTAAATGCACGCATTCCAAAACGTTCATTATCAGCAATTCCATCTCCAAAGTTAACGCCATTTATAGCAAACTGGTTGTTCCAGCGAATAGGTACCGTATCGTATGTTATTAACCCTGTGACTTTATCTTTATTTTCAACCACAAGTTTTTCGGTTGGATGTACATCACTGAGCGAATCGGGTGCTCCATTATTCCAATAATTAAAAATATGGTGTACGAATTTTCTACAATATTCCTGCTCATCAGGGTTTCCTGTAATATTGGCTAATCCTCTATTAAACTTTGGGTTATCGCTACCATCCGGGTCAATATAAGGACCTTGGAAGAAGTCTAATCCAACAGCAGGTGGATTGGCACCGTATGCCCATACTTCTCCGGCACCATCAATTTCAGTACCATTATAACAATATCCCAATCCTCTAATTACATCACAACCCACATAGTCATCTTTTGCAAAACCCAAGTCGGGGTCGCACCATTGCGAAAAATAACAATCTTTAAGTTCAACTGAGCCGCGATTGATGATTTCATAAGAGTAAAAGGTCATTCTATTCAACTCGTCATTGGTAGCAAAAGCAAATGCTTGCATTCTAATTTCAAGTCCAATCTGTCTTCCGCCTGATTCGGTATGTGTATTACCCATATCATTAAGAAACCAGAAAATGGTTTCATCTCCTTTCAATACATGGTCGGCAGCAATCATAAGGTTATCCCAGCCATACACTAATTGCTCATTTTCATCCTCTAACGTTCTTGTATATATTCTCTCATAAGGCATTGGCAAGGCAGAGTCGTTAGGTATTACTTTTCCACCACCCATATCAATCCAATATGGAATTTTTGCTTTTTCAATATTTCTTGGGGTCCATGGACAAAGATCGTTGTTCAAGTCATAGTATGGAAAGTCTCCATTTTCGGGTTGATATGCATTCGGGTCTCCCGCAACTTTTTTAAATGGAGCTAAAAACATGGATTCATTATAAGCAGCACGTCCATTACCTGGCCAATCTTTAATAGATGAAGGCATTGAGTAAGTAGGATCATTTCCTTGCAATGCAATGTGTCTGGCTACTTCTGCACGAGAAATTCTATAAAATTTATCATAATAAGAACATGAAGCAAGTTCGGTATTTCCGGATACCATACTCAAGGGACCCGTAAAGTAGTCATATCCAATTTGGGCAAATCTCATGGCTGCCACATAAAGGTTATTATTATTCATTCCTGCCACCCAAAGCGAGGCTGAGAACAAAGAGGTTTTTTGAGTGCCTTTCGGGACTTCATATTCTGCGGTAGCCAAAAACCACATGGTTCCGTTGGTTCTCAAAAATGCTCGCACAGCGTTGAAAGAAAGTTCTGTGGTGCTCGCAGGGCCAAAGCAACCGGCGTTATCCTTTGGAGACTTCATCACAACGGCTCCCTTGTATTTTTCTGCCTGCACTTGGATAGTGAAAACTAAGAAAACAAGAGATAAAACAATTAAAAATTTACATTTATTATTCATAATATATTATATTTTATAAGGTGAAACATTAAAAATAAAACTGTATGCCTAATTTCACTCGGAAAGGCTGACTATAGTTATAAGGATTTGAGATTGCCATTTCGTAGTAGTTTATAGCGGATGCTAACGGCAAAGATAAGGCTGAGGCATTATTAATAAATAATGATGAGGCTAAATATCCGTCATCTGTGGGGTTGCCTGTATAGTCGTAAACATTAATTACATTTTTTATATTCAACAGGTTTTGAAAATCTAAATACACATTAAGAAAACCGGATTTAGATTTTTTCTTTCCGCTTTCATCTGTTTTCTTTTTGCTTACCATATCAAACATAAAAGCTTTTTCAAGGCGTAAATCACATTGAAATATCCATGGCATATTTGCGCCATTGATGATTCCTTGTAAACGTTTTTCTCCTGCCCACCCATAATATTAATATACGGTTGACGAACGGGAGTAAGGCATACCGGAAGCAGCAGAGAACATCAAGGATATTCCCGAATTTTCCAACCATCTTATCTCTTTTACTGTTTCTTCGCCTTTTTTCTGTTTTCTAGTAATCGGTCCGTTATAACTTGCGCCATTATCGAAACGGAAGTTGATATTTGCAGATATTTTATGACGTTGGTCAAAATCCAAACTTGTAAGAGTTCTTAGATTAGGTTGTCCCGAAGCAATAATTTTAAGGTTAGAACTGGCGGTTGAACCGGTTCCTTTTGCAAATTGCAAAGTATATCCGGCTCTAAACGATAAGTTTTTCGTACCTCTCGTTTGTAATCCCAATATTAATCCTTGAATGGTACCAAAATCCGCATTTTCATAAGAGAAATATTGATTAGGATAGGCATTTGTGTATAGATAAGATTGAATAAGGTCTCTTTGTTCCGTATAGAAAGCAGCAAAACTAAGGGCTGAACTTTCACCTACTCTTTGTTTAAAACCAATTTCATAGTTAATAACCCGTTGTCCGCGAAGGTTAGGATTTGCAATAATACTAGTAGAACCTGTATATTGGACAATATACAAGTATGCTATCGGATTAATTTGTAAGTTTTGTGGACGATAGCTCATGATATTATAGTTCGCATAAAACAGTGAGTTGGTAGAAACAGGGAAAGAGAAAGAGATACGAGGCATAGGAGTAATTTGAGGTGTATATCTATCAAATGCATCACCTTTTACTTTTGAAACTTCGCCGAGGGTTGGGTCAATTCCTTCTACTAATACAGGACCGCTTGCTGTTCCCATATAAGGTTTGGGATCTGCAACCTCTTGTCCTAAATGGTTGTACCATGTTTTACCGCTTCTATATGCCACAATTGTGTGGGGAGCATCCTCTGCGCCAAGGTCAGCAGCAGATACATAAGGAATCCAGTCTGGCTGCCAGTTATCAATGGGGATGTCCCATCCGTATGTATCAACCAAATCTTGAACTGTCCATGCGGGTCTCAGAAGGAAAGGATCTTTCAACACATATTGATTCGCATTAAAATAGTCTAAACGTAATCCTACGTTGAAGAGAAGGTTCGAAATTGAAAATTTATCCTGTATGTACCAAGCCATATAAATGGGTTCGTAAGCACCGATAGCATATTGATTTGCGATACTCTTGTTTTCATTGGCGAAAAAAGTTTCCTTATTAAATTTAGCTCTTGAAATTTTACCTGTATAATCATATCCACTATAATCTACCAAGTTAAATCCGTTATTAAGCAACTCATAATTGGAGAAATATTTAATATCGAATACATTAGGATTATAACTGTCGATATCAAGATACTGGTCTAAAATCAACTCTCCTTTATCGTTTTTAATTCCCATAGCGTCTGAAAAGTTTCTTTGAAAGGTTGATACATTGTCTGTAAGAATGGTGTACATCATTGTATCTGCCAAAACATACTCTCCATATTCATCATTCCATTCCCATCTGGGACCTTCCTCCCAATGTCCGGGTCCGCTACTTATCCAATAGGGGTCTTGTAAATTTTGCATAAAGTTGTGATAATAGGTTAACTCTCTCATTTTATTCCACAATCCACGGGCTTGAAGGTCATAACTTCTGGATGTGAGTTTATCCAATTCAAATCCAAACTTTATTTCATGGTTTTTCAAATTCAGCGAAAGACTAAGTTTTGCTCCAATGGTTTCCGACCGAGCTTTAGAGTAGTCCCATCCGTTAGTAGAATTAATAACACCCGGTGCCCAAAATAATCCATTTCCGATTACATTTCCTACTCCACTACCGGGGTAACCTCCATTGAGAAGCCCATAATACTGTTGGAAGAGTTCATAACTTGATGGCAATTCAAATAAAAATCTAAATCTGTCTCGTTCTGCTTCGGTCGCAGTATTTATATCAATATCTGAAACTTTTTTAAAGAAATCTATCAAATTTTCAGTATAATACACCAAATCACCGTTATATCTATTTCCAAAAGCATCCGGATAAAACTTAACCCAATCCACTTGTTGATATCCGTCCAAAATAGGTGTCCATACCATTGAGGTATCTGTTCCGCGAGGAATAGATACTGAATCGTATTTATAAGTATTGATTCTTTCTGTTTCAAATTTTCCGATATGACCATATTGGAAGAAGTTATCTTTAAATCTTGGGTCTTCGGTTTTTGCATTCACTAATTGGTAATTGACATTGATATCATACATTACATTTTTGAGAACTGCGTTGGCGGCAGTATCAGTTTTTACGCGGTGGTTTAATCTGGCACTCAAGCGCAAGGTTGATCGGGTAGTATTTCTGTTATTTGCATAATTAAAGAGTGAATATCTTTGATAGTTGTAATGTTTAGAACTCAGATATTCATAATTTCCGTGTTCATATTCATAAGTACCGCTTAATGATAATCTCAGGTTATTTTTGGCTCTTCCACGTGCATCTTTTCCACCTCCCATAATATCAATTTTTCCTTGTGCAATAAATCCCCAATCTTGAGCATTTTTACGTACTCTTGTTTTTTCAAAGGCATCTTCTTCAAGTTCATTGGCTCTAAACATGGAATAATATCCTGTTGAAGTATATCTATAGTCCACAGGGTTTTTAATAATCTTTTCAATTACTTCCTCTTTGGCAACCCATGTACCGCCAATTGCGGGGAATGGGTCTTTGTTATAGTTTCCTTCGGCAGAGATTAAGAAACCCATACGGGGTGGGTCTTGGGGATTTTTCCCTTTAAGGAGGGGCCCGGAGAGGTTAAATGCAGCCAGCATTTGATTGTATCCTTCCAAAGAGGCTTCGAGGTCAACGCCTCCGTTAAAATCTTTGGAAACTCCACGGGTAGTAATAATGGCAAAACTTGTTCCGTCTCCGTATTCTGCCGGAATACCACCTTGAATAAGTTCAAGTCCTTCTACGGAAGACATGGGAATATTTCCGGCACCGCGTACACGAACGCCGTCAATGATAGTTAGATGGGCATCGCTACGGCTACCACGAACAGAAGTGATATTTCCGTCTTGTGAGGCAACTCCGTCCAAATTTGCAAGGACACGAGTGATAGAACGTCCTGGAGATTTTCGAACTTCATCTCCGGTTAATTTTGCCCCTGAAGTTGTGTTATCTTTATCAAAAACCGGAGGCACATACTGCACCACAATCTCTTCCAACTCGGTGGAAGAGCAGTTGATAGTAAGATCCACAAACTTTACTTCGGAGGCAGACACATAAATACCTTTTTGGGTAAATGGTGTCGGGCAATTAAAAGTTCCCCCGGCACTAAGGTCATAAGTACCGGCAGGAATACCAAAAATTTGGTACTCGCCAAGGTCATCGGTATAGGCTCCGTTTATTACCCTGTCGTCCTGTTTTAAGAGGATTTGTAAAAACGGAATTCCATAGCCATCAGGACCTTTGACTACTCCTTTAATTGTACTTTGGGCGAATAGAACGCCCCCAGCAAACATACACAAAGAAAGTGTAAAGAGTAATTTTTTAATCATAGCTATTAAATTATATTAAACATAAATTTGAAATATACTTTTAAGGGCGTAAAGATAAATTTTTTCTTCTCTAAATAGAGAAAAAAACTAAAAAAATTAAAAATAAAATGTAATTCTTTAATTTTTAGCGTTTTTAAAAATCTCGCTATACAAAAACGCTTTTTGAAGTTCTGTTCCCTCAAAATCTTCTAATAATCCTATTTCTTTCTCTGAATCAGCATCTTGTAAATTCTTATGAATAGTTTCTTTGGGAAAATTTTCTTTTTCCGAAACTATTTTTTTACTCTTTTTTTTGCCCGTTTTTGAAACAAAATCGTAATTTTTCTGCAAATTCGAAACATTTAATTGTTGAAAAATCATATCCAAATTTGAATCGTTATACCTGCTCTCTTCATTTTGAAATTCACCATCCGATTCTTCTATTTGCTGCGTGTGTGGTTTCTGTTTTTTAGATTTTATCAACATACTGATAACCGTAAAAACAAGTGCCAAAACAATAAAAATAATTTTTTCCGTATCCATAACTTACTAAATTAAGAATTAACAATTAAGAATTAAGAATAAACTCTCTACTATTAAACTATTAAACTATTAAACTATTAAACCATTAAACCATTAAACTAATTAATCCTCTCATCCTTTCATCCTCGAATTTCTGTATATTCTTGTAATAATTTTTTTAGTGTAAAGTGGAAAATCGGCTTTCATCATCCAATCGTAATAAGGTGGTTCTTTCACAAACACTTTTGAAACCGGTTCTCCCTTGTATTTTCCAAAGTTAAACACTTCTTCATCTTTATCGTTAAAAACAATATGTCCGGCAAAGTCCACCGCACGATGTTCGAGAGAAAAATCGCTTAACGTTTTTACACTATTATTTAAAACGGTAATTTTTCCGGTTTTCAAATCTTTGTGTGTTTCTCCATCATATTTTTCCAATTGTCCTTTCAGTATTTCAAGAGTGGCTCTGGTATCGGCGAGGGCTTGGTGCGCGTTGGTCAATTCTTTTTGGCAATAAAAACGATAAGCGGCAATTAAGTTTCTAGGCTCCATTTTATGAAAAATATTTTGCACATCAATGCACTTTTTGTCTCTCATATCGAAATCTTTTTCGGCTCTTAAAAACTCTTCTACCAAAAGTGGCAAATCGAATTTATTGGAATTAAAACCCGCCAAATCGCTGTTTCCAAGAAAATGAAAAATTTCGTCTGCCATATCTGCAAAAACCGGCTCATCTTTTAAATCAAAATTTGAAATGCCGTGCACGGCTTCTGCCTCCTTAGAAATTGGAATTTGCGGATTGAAACGCCACACTTTTTCTTCTTCGCTGCCATCGGGATACACTTTAAGCAAGGCTAATTCTATAATTTTATCTTTTCCAACATTCAAACCGGTGGTTTCTACATCAAAAAAAACAATAGGACGGGATAAATTCAGATTCATTTTTATGGGGTTTGAGGTAAGAGGTATGAGGTTTGAGGTTTGAGGTATTAATTCTTAATTCTTAATTCTTAATAATTTTAAAAGTTTCAAAACTATTGTTTGTATTATATATTTTAATAATGTAAACTCCGCGTGGCAAATTTGAAATATCAATTGAGGTATGAGGTGTGAGGTAAGAGGTAAGAGGTGTGAGGTTTCTCCCGAAAATATCAAATACTTCAATGCCTGTAACTTGTAACTCGTAACCCGTAACTCGTAACTCTCCCGTTGTTGGATTGGGATAAACAGAGATAGTGTTTTTAGGTATATGAATAGAACTTAACTTAAGTTTTTCGCCAAACACCGGTCTTATCATGGGAGTGCCTCTAAAAGATGAGATTTCCCAATTTCCTGAGGTATTGTATCTGAAAAATTCTCTCGAATCGTTATTTTGATCAAAACCTATATTCAACTGCACATTGCCCATTTGTTCAAATCCCACCCAAATGGTATCCGAAACAAGAATCTTATTATCGAATGTATATTCTACAAAGTCAAGAAATTGACCTTCAAATTTGGGTCTGTTTCCTTCTAATGTATAAAGTTTTTTTCCGGGTTTTCCGTTTTCATTATTCCAAACAATAATATTAAAAGATGCCTCTAAGTTTTCATCATTTTTGGTGTGATTGAACCACATTTGCACACCTCTTAACGAATCTTTAACCCGTATTGGAAATTTCATCGCCAAGTAAGCAACATTATACTGATTGTTGAGCACATAACCATATTCGGCAGTGCCATCATCATACGCATAATAATCATAAAACTTTTGAATATAGATACAGGTATCGTTTGCAGAGCAATAATCTGCACCCGCAGAATTTTGAAAAAGGTGAGACACTTTAAAAGTAGCGGTATCGCTTAACGTTGAAAACCCGTTGGTTGAAATTGCCGGTGTTGCCTGTTCGGGATTTTGTTGCAACCCATTCGTAAAAAAAGAATTAATATCAATAGCTCCCGTTGATTTTTGGGAGATAATATTTCCATTACGAGAAATATTATAAGAATAATGTGCCGTTCGAGTTCCCCCGCTAATATTGGCTAACTGATTGGTAAAATGAGAAGCCATATCGGAAGGGTGAAACTGTTTCCAAGGCATTGCTTGATAGTTTTCTAAAAAAGAAGTTGTTGGGCTCATAAAAACCACATCATTCGTATATAAATCATTATAAGATCTGCTCACACTCAAACGAATATAATCTATATGCCATTGGTCCACATTACCTTCCCAGCCGGTTATCCCTGTTTGGGGCTCTAAACTTGCATAGTTTCTAAATCGAAATCGAAAACTATTACTCAAATACTTTTCATCTATTATCGGGATCATCACTTGTTTAAAATATTGATACTGATTTTGAGCCAGCCATTCCGAAACATTAAGTCCGGGCGTTGACCAAATATGATCCCAAACCATTGTAAAAGTAGTATCTTCCTCTATAATATACCCAAATTCCAACACCAAAGAATCGTTTATATTGGGTTGGTTTCCATAAGAATATGGGTCTCCTGCAACACCAACACCCCCAGGCTGAAAATAGAAACTAAAATAGAGAGAATCGGCAAGTGTGATTTGCTTAACCTCCTCTTCAAGAAACAAAGAATCTAAACGAATGCAACGAGAAGTGAGGGTGTCGGCACCTTTGGGCACGGTGGTCAAATGCGGATAAATCACTCCAGATTCATCCAACGCATCTAAAGTAACTACTCCAATAGAAGGCGGAAATGCCGGAAAAGTTTGATTTACATACGCTTGTCTGTCTTCAAAAAGGTTTTCATTAGGATATCCCGTATAATTTGAAAAATCTTCAAAAAAAGGAAGTTTAACCGCTTCTGCGTCCAATCTGTTTTTATGATTATTATTCTGATATTGTATGGATTCTTTTAGAATATGAGTATTGTTTTTTACACCTGTTAAAAACTCTTGGGCGTTAAGAGAGTGGCACCATCCCAAAATCAAAAAAAGTGGGAGCACTTGAATAATTAAATGTTTTGTAAAGTAATGACGGTTTTTCATTGTTCTTCTATTTCGGTTTCGGTTTCGGTGGGTAAATCTTCGGGGTCTTTTCCTACTACTAAGGTTATGGTTTCTCCGGTACTGATTTCGGTTCCGGGGGCAATTGATCTCCCTTTATAAAGTTGTTCTAAAACGGCATTTTCATAAGGACTCGGTTTATAGATTACAGGGGCTAACTCAAGCCCAATGGCTTTGAGCATAATTTCTGCCTGGCGCAAAGATACATCTTCCAACTGCGGCATAATGACTTTGGGTGGGGTATTGGAAGCCACTGTAACATACACTTTTCTTCCTGTTTTTACCATTTCTCCCACATGGGGATCTTGTTTTAAAACCGTACCGGGTGCTGTTTTTTTATCATAAAAGTAATCGGAAACTACGATAATAAAATCTTTGGAAACATTTTCTTTGTTTAATAATTCATCAGAATCCATCCCGATAAAATTGGGCATCACGACTTCCGTTCCGTGTCGGGTATAAGAATCTAAAACAAAAAGAGCGGTTACGCAAATAACAACCACTACGCCTATTGCCAATAAAATATGAAATCCTAATCTCTTATGTGAAAAGAAAAAATTTCGTAAACTTGACATTTTTATTATTTAGATTTTAATAAACAGCAAAAATAAACTTTTATTATAAATGGGCTAAATCTTCACCACTTTTGAGAATGTTCTATGTTAAAAAAAGATTTATTTTTGCCGCAAAAATTCAAACAGATAATAAACTATTGACATGAGAACAGCCGTAATAACATCAAGAGAGTACCAGCCGATGCCGGTAATAGTAGAGCGACCACAGAAAAAAGTTTTGTCCGAATCAAAAAAATACACAGAAGACATTGAGTTCTATAAACAGTATGTATCAGATTTAAGAAATGGCAGTCCCGTTGAAAATATTAGTCCAAGCAATGATCCTTATTTTTTAGTTCCTGAAAATATTGAAGATATGATTGAAGGAATGGAACAAATTGCACAAGGGCAATTTTTCGTAGTCGAAGATCCTTCAAATATATGGGAATGTATCAAGTAATAAACTCTTCAATTCGGGAGACATTAGTCATTGTTTATGTTTTTTCATTGAAAGGACATTACGGCGATCATTAATCCCTAATTTATTTTCAAAACCTTTTAAATTGTGAATCTAAAAATAATTATATTTTTGCAAAAATTTGTTAAAACCAATTAATAGAAATTTTATGAATCCCCTCTTTTCACCCGCCATTTATCAAGAACGCAGAAACTATTTAAATACTGCATTTTCAGATGGTTTCGCGCTTTTTTTGTCCAACAGCGAATCCCCCGCAAACTATCCTTCCAACACCTATCATTTTCGGCAAGACAGTAACTTTTTGTACTTTTTTGGATTATCCCTGCCCGGAATTGTTGGAGTTATTGACTTCTACCAACAAAAATCTATCCTGTTTGGAGATGATTTTACCATTGATGATATTATTTGGATGGGCGACCAACCGAAACTCAAAGATTTATCTGCACAAGTTGCAGTAGATGAAGTGCGCCCACTTGCCGAACTTCCTACTTTTTTGAAAAACAAACCGGTATATTTTACACCGCCTTATCGTGCTGATAATAAAATCGAAATTGCGCGAATATTGGGCAAAACCATTGAAGAACTTACCCCTTCCGAAGAATTGATTAAAAAGATTGTATCGCTTCGCGAAATTAAAAAACCGGAAGAGATTATTCAAATGGAAGATGCCAACGAAATTGGGGTAAAAATGCATACTACCGTGATGAAATATTGCAAAGCGGGTATTTCCGAACAAGCCTTGTTTGGAATGGCAGAAGGAATAACGCTGGGTTTAGGCAATGGCACTTCTTTTCCAATTATTCTATCGCAAAACGGGCAAACTTTGCACAACCACGACCACAGTCAAATTTTAAAAAAGGGAAGACTTTTGTTAATGGACGCCGGTGCCGAAAATGTGATGAACTATTGCTCCGACCATACCAGAACAATGCCCGTTTCAGGAAAATTTTCTACCCAACAAAAAGAGATTTACGAAACGGTGTATCAGGCAAATATGGCTGCCATAAACAACTGTAAACCCGAAATCTTAAATATTGAAAACCATAAAATTGCAGTAAAAGTGATTACCGAAGGATTGCAAAAAATAGGATTGATGAAAGGAAACGTTGAAGAGTCGGTGGCGTTGGGTGCTCACGCACTATTTATGCCTCACGGTTTGGGGCATCAGGTGGGGCTTGATGTACACGATATGGAAGATTTGGGCGAAAATTTTGTGGGCTATGATGAAACTATTCGGCGCAGCAAAATTTTTGGATGGGGCTCCTTGCGAATGGCGAAAATGTTACGCCCCGGACATATCATCACTGTTGAGCCGGGCATCTATTTTATTCCGCATCTAATTGATATTTGGAAAAATGAAAAGAAATTTGAAAACTTTATCAATTACGATAAACTGGAATCGTATAGAAATTTTGGCGGTATCAGAATTGAAGACAGTGTGTTGATTACAGAAACAGGAAGTCGTGTGTTAGGACCACACCTGCCAAAATCGGTAAAAGAAATTGAAAACATTTTACAATCATAATCTATATTTGTATGAAAAAACTTATCTCTGTTTTTATTTTGGTATCTCTTGCTTTTTTTGCGCAATCTTGCACCCATACTTGCACTTGCGTAAATCCAAACGGTATAGTACATGAATTTGATATTGACCTCTCGGATAATTGCAGCGACCGCTCCGGCAGTGAGTTCGGAGAATGTACCGGATAAAAAAAATCTATGAAAAAGAAAAAAGAACTTCCTAATGCCGGTTTACCCAACGAACAGTTTGTAAATATTATTCCTGTTCCGGAAACTGAATTTGGAAAAAAGAGTGTTATCTCTTACGGTTTTTTTTCTTCATCTTTTGGAAAAATAATGGTTGCCTCTTTGCCACAAGGGATTTGTTACGTTGGCTACGCATTTTCAAAAGAAAGTGCACTGCAAGAGTTGCAAACCAGATTTCCTAACGATATACTTAAAAAACACAGAAACAAAAAACACGAACAGGTAAAAAGATTGTTTGCAGGTAAATGGGAAAAGAGAGAAAAGTTGTTATTATACTTAAAAGGCACACCGTTTCAACTCAAAGTTTGGAATGCTTTGTTACAAATTTCTTGCGGTTCCGTATCCTCTTATAGTAAAATAGCACATTCCATAGGTTGCCCCAATGCTCAACGGGCAGTAGGAACTGCCATTGGAAAAAATCCGGTATTATACTTAATCCCATGCCATCGTGTGATTGCACAAAACGGCAAAATGGGAGGTTTTTACTGGGGAATTGAAAAGAAATTAGAACTCTTAGACTTAGAAAATGTAGGCTATTTACACTTCACCTCATAAGTTATCTCATCAATTACATTCGTAGAATTGTAATCTTCGCAATTTCCTATTTCATTTACAAATTTACCATCTTTGTAATCTTTATCCAATACACCATCAATGTAATGTTTGCAGTGGCAATAATGGTTGCAAGAAAAAGAGATTAATGCAAATGCGGCAAGTAAAATAATAATTGTTTTTTTCATAAATATGTTAGATTAATTGAATATTAAAATTTTTGGCAAAAAAAGAAAATTAATTAACATAAACATCATTTAAATAAAAAAAATTCTCCTTTACTTTCTAACTCCTTAACTCCTTTAACTCCTTTAACTTCTAAATTAATAATACTTGTGGATAATTTAAGAATTACTGTTATTTTTGCACATTAAAAAAAACTCTTGGAATGAAACAAACAATCGCATACAAAGATTACATTTACAGTCAGTTATTGCATTTGTGCGTGCGTTTGGGAGCGATTATTCTGCTTTACTCAATATTTCGTTTTTTGTTTTATCTATTTCATATAGACAGTTTTCCAAACGCCTCTTTTTCAATATTCTTTTATGGAATAAAATTTGATTTATGTGCCGTTTTTACTACTCACTTTCCATACATTATCGCCGCTTTACTCCCTTTTACATTTTATTATTCAAAACTTTACAGAATTATTTTAGATAGTTATTTTATTCTCATCAACATTTGTGCAGCAGTTGTATCCTTTTTCGATATGGCATATTTTCCATACGTTTTAAAACGTACTACTTTCGATATTTTTCAATATTTACAGATTGGTTTTGATTGGCAAACTTTGCTTCCCTCTTTTTTCAAACAATTTTGGTATCTGTTTGCATCTCTTTTCATTACTATTTTTATTATCCTATATATTGTAAAATTTACTAACCAATGGTTTCTAAAAAAGCCTGCTTTTCAATCATTCGGATGGAATAATTTATTCATCAAGAGTATTATTTTTTTTGTATCTATCTTTATTTCATTTATTTGTATAAGGGGAGGAATACAAACCCGTCCGTTAGGAATTATGGATACCGGAAAAGATGCCTCTATTCAAAATGCTGCTTTGGTTTCCAATACCCCTTTTACTATGATTAAAAGTTTTGGAAAACAGGATTTTAACCTCGAAAAAAATTACTTTAAAGATTTAGAAGAAACAGAAAAATATTTTTCACCCATCGTTTCATCCATTACTCCTTATACACATTTTAATTATCCTGTTAAAAATGTGGTTGTTATTATTTTAGAAGGGTTTTCACAATATTTAATAGATGGTTTTGATATGGATACCATTCATAATGATTATGAAGGTTATGCTCCTTTTTTATATGAATTGCAAAAACAATCGCTCTCTTTTAACGGTTTTGCCAATGGACATCGTACGATTGAGGCGTTGCCTGCCATTTTTGGGGGAATCCCCAACTTGTTAGATAGAAGCCAAATGGAAACCTCTTTTGCACAAAATTACTTTTATTCTCCTATTGAAGTTTTAAAAAAACAGGGTTTTCATACTCTTTTTTTTCATGGGGCAAAAAATGGCTCTATGAGTATTGAAAGTTATTGTTATTCTATTGGTTTTGATAACTATTATGGAAAAAACGAATACCCTAATCCTTCCGATTTTGATGGCACTTGGGGAATCAGCGACCGCTCTTACTTACAATATGTGGCGCAAAAATTGTGCACAACTCCGCAGCCTTTCTTTGCAAGTGTTCTTACGCTCTCTTCCCACAATCCTTTTATTCTTCCCAAAGATGCGGAAGGACTTGAAATTATTGAAGGAACTCACCCCTTACACCCCCTTGCTTCTTATGCGGATTATGCGGTAAAAGAATTTTTTGAAACGGTTTCTCATCAAAGTTGGTACGACAGCACTTTGTTCATCATTACTGCCGATCATACTTGCGAGGGCTCAATTCCTAATCAGTATAACAGATATATGCTTCACCAAATTCCACTTCTTTTCTATCATCCGAAAGTAAAAACAGGAATAAGTATGGGCACGATGCAACAAGCCGATATTATGCCCTCGTTGTTTTCTTTGCTCAATATCAATGAGATGCTATTCTCTTATGGCAATAATATTTTCGATACTACCTATACTTCATTTACTGCCAACTTTTTCTGGGATGGATACCAACTTATTGGAGAACAGTATATTTTGATGTTTGACGGAGAAAAAAGTACCGGTTTTTTTGATATAAAAAAAGATATATCAATGGAGCACAATCTGCTTAATGAACTGCCCGAAGAAGTAAAATTTTATGAGTTAAAACTGAAAGCAATCATTCAATCTTTTACTACAAGATTAGTAAAAAACCAATTGTTTATTCCGAACTTATGATTACGTCCTTATGCACCTTTTGAAGAGAAAAGAGTATTATACTCATCTTTGTATCATCATCTTTTGCGTTAATACTGTTCCATCTTTTAGAATGATTACCACACAATAGAAACCGGCTGCGGAGTTTTCTAAACTTATTGTATTAGAAGTAATATTTTTCGTTTCATAAACCGTAACCCCCAGCATATCCATTACTTTAAGAGTAAAAATATCTGAAAGCGAAAAATTGGTTTCTAATTGGAAAGTGCCGGAGTTGGGGTTAGGATGGAGATTTACTTGCGGTTGTGATAGTGATTGTGTAAGAGTTTGTGAAGTACTGTTTTCAGGAACATCCCAATCTTCCATTTCAGGAACTGAGAGAATAGTTCTTTGAATAATTTCGCATTCTTCTATTTGAGCCGTAAAATTTGATCTTAATTTTGCGTGAAAACCCGGCAGTAGCGTAATTAATTCCCCTGCTTTATAGGTAGTTGAACCGCTTTCTATTTCTTGAGTAGAAGTAATTCTACGAACAGCATGATAATCATTTGTGCCGGTTACCGAATCAGACAATGAAAGAATATACTCACATTGATATGGAATAGGTTCCATACCATCAATAACTGATAAACCCGAGTTAATAGGATCTAACCAATCTTTTAATCTTTCACTGCTTGAATTGCCATCCCAAGAAACATCAAAACGCCCAAAGTATGTAATAGGAATTATGTCGGGCGGACATCCATTAGAACGATGACCATGTAATTGCCCAATAACACGTTTATTATCAGCAGTTAATAAGGGAGAACCGGAAGAACCACCTGAAATTGAATATTCGGTAAACTTAACTAACCAATGTGAGTTAGGAGGAGAGATATTATATATTTGATAATTATATTCCCAAAAAATTTGATAAGGATAATTATAGATATTAAAATCTGATCTCGCATACATTTTTTTTTGCCCTCCCGGGTGGTGAATACAATAGGTTGATGGAACATTAGTATTACCTGTTTTATCCCAACCCAAATAATATAGGTTTACATTATTATTTTCAATAGGGTCTTCAGTTAAATGTAGCAACATAAAATCCGTATTTTGATTACTTGCCAACATATTTGCACCTGTTGTTGTTTTCTTTGGATCTACCGGTATGCTATCAGTAGAAGTAAGTTTTTCCCAATCATAGTTCCAATAAAATATCCAACTTGAAGGAGGTGGAGTACCAACAACAAAACTAAAACAATGCTCTGCAGAAAGAAAGGTAGGTCTATTATCATTTGCTGTGGTATTTAAAAGAGCTCCCGAACAATACACATCACCCATTACCACAAGAGCAACGGCATTTTTTACAACAGATAAATTAGGGTCAGACAAAACACTACCAAAGCAACCTGGTGTTGGATCGAAATCTCTATGCATTTCATCAGCATATCGGTATCCGCTAATTACATTACAAATAGAAATTATTCCTGTATTGTAGGTATCGGCAGGTTCATAATATTCTAAAACAATATTTTTTGTAAATAAGAAAGCGGTTGCAAAACCAGTGTTATCTTCTTTATTACCATTATTATTTTTAGAAGTAAATGCACCTATATGTTGTTTTTTATCTTCAGAATAGATATAAAACTTTGCACCATCGGGCAACCAAAAACTATCGTACAATAAATTCAATGAAAGGGCATCGGGGCTATAAATTCGGAGTGTCCATAATTGCCCGCCATCTGTAGTAGTTGTCCAAGAGCCTGAATTTGACATAGTAAGATTAACTTTTTCGGAATATCCAAAACGGAATGGACCACCGTTACCATTACTTAATAAATCTTCTCTATGAAGTGTTTCCAAATCAAGATAAGGCATAGTAACCATAGGTATAGATTCAATAGTTATTTCGCCTCTCCCTTTATCCCAACTATAAGGGATTTCTCCCGTGCTTAATTGCCCATAAGAAGAAAAAACCGAAAAAAAGCAGAAAGCGAAAAGAGGTATGAGGTATGAGGTGCGAGGTAAGAGGTGTGTAACTCGTAACTTGTAACCTGTAACTTGTAACTTAAAATTAGAAACTTTCATAACTATTTCGTTTTAAGTTCATCAATCTGTTTTTGCAAATCCAAGATGTAGAGGGTAAGTTCTTCCACTTTTTGCAATAGTTTGGCGTTCATTTCGCCCAATTCTACCCCATTTTCTTCCACTTCTGCGGCAGAAGGAATATTGGGCAGGTGTTGGTTTTCGGTAATAAAACTTTGCAATTCCGGCAATGGCATTAGGTTGTAATTTTTCCCAAATACATAATCGGGCCAGCAGGGAGAACCCGAAAGTTGCACCTTCACTTCTTGCGCACATACCAATCCTGTAATTTTTGCACTGGGAGCACTTAAAAGATTAGCAGTTAAAGTTCCGCTAATATTTGCACTTTCTGCACTTAATGCTCCGGTAATATCTGCACTTTCTGCTCTCAACGCACTCGCTGTTAAAGCACGGGCAATATTTGCACTCCCATTTACATCTAATTGAGCCGCAGGTCTTGTTGAGCCAATGCCTACATTACCACCATTACTAATAAATAATCTGTTAAATGCTACAGGATTACTTCCACCTTTAGTATAATTAGTATCTGAGTGTGCTGTATATGAAGTATGCAAAAAATTCAATCCGTTACTTGTGCGTTCAATTTCCCAAAAGGAATCTTCGCCTTCATAATCCGGCGTTAAAGTAATTTTATCCTTCACGGTTAAATCCCCTTCCGATAAAATGTTGCCGGTAATGTGAAGCATCTCTGCCGGATCAGCCGTGCCAATACCCAAGTTGCCGGTGGCAAGAAACCGCATTCGTTCCGCATTACCTGCCTTAAAAATTAGAGGTCGTGAATTCGTAGTGCCGAGAAAATCACCATTAGCAGCGTCATTTCCGCCTGTACTCCAATAGGTTTGCGCATAAGTTCCCATACAGAACGCGCCAAAAAATAAAAGAAAGTAAATCTTTTTCATAATAAAAAATGTTTGATTGATAAATAAATTAAATTTTGCTTTTGTTAGCCCCGCAAAGTTACTGTTCAATTATTATAAAACCTCAGCGGTGTGTTTTTGGGTATAAACGGTATTATTTGGAGTATGAACGTGCTGAATATAAGTATAAATGGAAAATGATATTTGCAAAATATAAACAGATTTTCAGGTTTTTATCAGT
>Ga0099364_10005263_pt1 | contig 19290 bp, 11 predicted proteins | sample TergutTh196P3_FD_73070 | JGI IMG/M metagenome (GOLD analysis project Ga0099364, IMG submission 73070) | Microcerotermes parvus P3 segment gut microbial communities from Pointe-Noire, Republic of the Congo - Th196 P3 | ecosystem: Host-associated > Arthropoda: Insects > Digestive system > Gut ...
CCTTGCCTTGAGACCATTGGGAAAGTTTTCTTTAAGTTTGCCAGCGGACTCTGTGAAGAACATCTGAAATTCAGCATTAAAGAATATCTGAAACAACTTGATCTATTAAAGGACATGTCGAGAAGTGAATTTTACTCTTCACATCCAAGCCATTTAGTTAGATTGAAATGCCTTGAATTCTTTTCTCAATCTGAGCTTTATTCTAAATGCGAAAAAACTCCTATGTCTATGACAGAGCTAAAAACAAATATGGATGAGATACTGAATTTGCTTGAATACCATCCTCAGAAAGAAGACCAAATAAAGGCTGTTGAGTTCTATGTGAGCGTGGGCATGTATTTAGCTTCTGCAGACAGAACTATGCATCCAAGAGAAAGAGAAACAATTTATGAATGTCTCTCACAATTTACTTCTCAGCCAGAACTTTATCTTCGTTTCAAGGATAGGCAAGATTTAGAAGACAGAAAAAATGCTATCTGTGAATATTATGCCCAGTCAAGAAATGACTACAAATTCCATCTTTATGCTGATATAGTTTATCTTGCAATATGCGATGGGAAATTAGATGAAAAAGAAAGAGAAATTCTTTATGAAGTAGCCGAAAGACTACAAATTGATGAAGACCGAATGAAAGAAATAATTATCGAAGTGAGCAGACATATCAACCCGCCAACACCGACGCATAATCCGACAGATGATCCGTTTGCGAATTACTTTGACTAAATAAAAATTTTGGAGTTAATAAATGAGGATATTATATAAATGTAATGAATATTTAAGTCGGAAGCTTATTTGCTTGTTTTCGTGTTTTTTTATACTATGTCTGATATTTTTACCTAATTCTTCTCTTGAGGCTACTAGTGTTAGGCAAACAAAAATAGCCGCAGTTTTGGTTATTGATGTGAGTGGGTCTATGAAATCAACTGACCCTCTAAGGATTGTTAAAGAGGGAGCTAGGATTTTTGTTGATTTATTACCATCTGATGGATCGAAAATAGCCATAATAATATTTGACGAGCAAATTGTAAATGAATTTACTTTCAGAGATATAAGTGTACCACAGCATCGTAAAGATGCGATTGAATTTATAAGAAGTATAGAATTTGGAGATAGAGATACTGACTACGGGCATGCACTAAGGATAGCATACCAAGAGCTTGATAAACTGGAAACTGATGAAGATACTCTGCCAGTCGTAGTATTTTTTACAGATGGTATTATTGACTTAAAAGATGCCTACAGAGCTGGTAGAACTCCAAGATCCCAAAGGACAGCAGAGTTAGCTGAGGAGCTGGCAAGAAATGAAGTAGAAGCAGTTCTTTCAGATGGAAGATACCCAATATTACCAATTGGTCTATATCCAAATAAGAATGTTCCACCTCAATTTATTATAAGTGATGACGATATAAAATTTCTCCATCGTATTGCTCAAGAAACAGGAACTGAGGAAGCTTTCATAGCTAGGGATGCTAATGAATTACGAGATTTTTTTATAAATGTATATGAAAATATTTCAGGTGAACGAGTTCATAGGCTTCGAGAAATAGTTTTATCTGGCAGACGAAATATTGATATTCAAAAGATTAATGTCCCGAGCTTTGTTAGAAGTTTTAATATCTCTATAGATCATGAGAGGCGTGTCCAATTCACACTATTTGATCCTTCAGGTTCAGAAGTTTTGGAAAATGATGATGTAATATTCATTTTCCATGACAGGGACTCTTCAATTATACTTCAAAATCCTGATGCAGGTATTTGGGAATTGCAAATGATAGGTCCTCCTGGTGCAACAGTGAATACCACCTATACAAAACTATATAACCTTGATATAAAGGTAACTATTGAACCTGAAAAAATAATTAATGGAAGGCCAGTGCAAATTTTTGGAGAGTTCATATTACCACCAGATATGGAAATGAACATTTCAGACTTTTCAACCAGAACTGACAATGTCGAGGCTTTTCTATACATAAATGGAGAGTCAATAGGTGAAATGCGGTTTGATGGAATGAAATTTATCAGAGAGCATGTATTTACAGAAAATGGCTTAACATTTATCGATATTGTTGTTAATAGTGAATATTTTGAAAGAGAAGATAGAGTAGGAATATCTGTCATTTCTGTTTGGGAAGCGTATTTTAATGAAATAATAATTACGCTTTTATCAATAATTTTGTTTGTGATTATTTTAAGAATCGCAACTAAGAAGAGATTCCCTAGAGTTTATCATAAAGCTAACTTTATTGTTGATACTAATAATCAAAGGGTAGGAAATGCCACATTTACCTTTATAAAGAATAAAGAAAGATTTGAAAAAGGAAACTTAAAGTTTTCTAATCATGCATTGATCAGTAGATTGGATTTAGAAGCTGTTGGAAAAAAACAAATGAAAATTAAAAATCCTAATGCTAATTATTCTTTAGAAAATTTAAGAAATATTGGTATAACAAATTTCACAATTCAAGGAATTACCAACCATAACTATCATGGTCAGATAATAAATTGTAATTCTGAAATTAGAACTACTTATATAAATCAGAACAAACAAACAATAACAGAAATCTGTAAAATAGATAAAAAGATAAATAAAAGGAGGGTTTAACTATGCCCATACCATTAACATTGATCATCGGAGTAGGAGGCTTTGGATCTGATATTGTAACCGATGTTGCATGCAAAGTTCAAGACGATGAAACAAGAAGTCGTTCGAGATTTATTTCAATAGATACCGAACTTAAAACTATGACAAAGATTAATAATAAAATTAATCAAAAAAAAGGGCATCATGTTGATTTTGTCCAAATTGGTGAACAAATGACGGTACAGGGTTGCTTAGATAGTTTTACTTATGCTCCCTCTTATAAAGAAGAGTATATAGCCTTTCCTAAGATACAACACTGGAAAAGTTTAATCATCGAAATAGGGGCATCACAACGTCGTGCAATTTCAAAAATAGCTCTGCTATATGCAATGCGGTCTAGTTCAGCATTCAAAAAAATCGATATAGCTTTGAATCAATTAAGAGAAGTAGAAGCAGGACAGAATGAGAGAACAATATATATTTACATTGTGGGTTCGATAACTGGTGGCAGTGGTGCTGGTATTGTTTTACCTTTATCAATGTATTTAAGAGATAAAATAAAAAACGATTTCACTGGACAAACAACATCTATCAATGGTTTCTTTATTTTACCAGAGATTGTAATCGATTTCTTAAATGAATCAGAAAGAATAGAAAAAGCGAAGCGGAATGCTTATGCAACATTGCGAGATCTTAACGCTTTTACATTAAAAGGAAAAAATAAATTATCTCCAAAAACTAAAAACAAATTGAAATTGTATCTACCGACTGGAGCTGGAGGTAAATTCGAAGAATGTAATGATGATATTTTCCCTTTTAACTGGTGTTATTTGTTTGATAAAGAGATTACAGGCACCGGAACGTTAAAAGACCCTAAGTTGTATATAACCCATGTCGCCAATGTTCTCTATAATCGAGCTATTAGTCAGATGAATAGTGCCGTAAATGCCGTTGAATCAAACTATAATGATGATGATGCATATGATGAAGGAATTAATTGTTATGCTGGGGCAGGATCATCGGAACTTTATTATCCCTCTGAGCATGTTCTTGAATACATATCTCTTGTTTGGGCGAAAGCTTCTTTAAAAGACGAGTGGACTTTGTTTGATCAAAAATTCAATGATTTGAACAAAATACCTCTCAAACCGGGCGAAAAACGTGACCCACAGTCTAAGGTATATATTGATGAAGTAGAAACATTTGCAAAAGGCGAAAATGAATTTGCTAAATACATTTTAGATTCTTTGAAAAACAAGGATACTAAAGGAGATGACCTTGGTGGTAACAAAGCTATATCTTATGTAGAATTTATTGAAGATTATGTTGGTAAAGAATCAAAAAAACATGAGACTATAAGTCATTTTCATGACGGTGTTGTTAGTGGAATATCAATGTTAAATGAAAATATTTCAGATGTGGTTTTTAAGGAAACATATATGAATCTGAAAAATTATAAATTGAAAGCTATTGAAAATGCAAAAACGATAAGCAGCACTTTAGTTAAATCCCTTTTTCCTGAAAAGATCCAAGAAACAGTTGAACCTTGGGCTAATGAAATTTGGATTGAAAGTTACATGATGGACAACAATGTTCCTAAAAAAAGAGTTATGCACCCTAATGCACAAAGATATTTCTTGTATAATGTATTGAACTTATTAGAAGAAAAGCAAATAGAACTCGAACAAAAGAAAATAGAGGTATTTATCTCTCTTGAGGGCACGCTTGATAGACTCTTCGATAGAAATGACGGAGGAGACGAAGAAACCATAGATGACTATTTAAACAGGAATTTAATATGGAAACTTAAAGATCCACGTACTTTTGAATATTTTGTTGGAGAATATGTTAAGTCTAAAGAAAAAATAGATGAATATCTTCAAAAAGCCACATCTTTTGAAGTTTTTCAAGTGGCAATAGATAGAGTGCGAAAATTATGCGAGAAATTTGAAGATTTTTACTCTATCTTTGAAGAAAAGGTAAATAAAATAGATGATGAAATCCAAAAAAAGGAAATTGAATACGAAAATACAACAGGGAAGCCAGTGAGGTATGTATGTGCATCTAAAAAGTGTTTGAATGGTATCTCTGGTAAAATTCCTTATCCTCATCATAGAGAAGAATCTACTCTTGAATATCACAAAGATATATTCAAGAGAATAAGGTTATGCTCAGTAGAAAAACAAAATATTACCGATGAACAGTATAATGATATATTTAATACTGCAATTGTTGGTGGTATAAAAAAAATTTTGATAAATAAAAATGATGATTATTTATCAATGAATGTTTTTAAAGCAATGGAAAAAGAAGCTGAATTTGAGGGTAAAACTAATACAAATCAGTATCTTGAGACAATAATCACTGAAGCTAAAAAATTGGCAAACCCATTAATTACTTCAGCTGATCTAGAACCCGCTCACATTCAAGATGTTTGCTTTTATAACCCTAAGATCAAAAGAGGAAATGAGAACTTTTTTAACACACATCTAAGGTCAGACGATAATGAAAATTGGGAATTATCTGATACTTTTTCAGAGAATAAAATACTTTTTTATAGGTATAAGTACTGCCTCAAATTAGACAGATTAATCAAATTATTATCTAATGACGGACGAGGTTTATACTATAAAGCTTATCATGATTATCTTACAGACCCTAAGTTCAAGACACCTCATTTGCAAGATAACTGGCATAGAATCATGCCTGATTTAGATGGCAAAGAGGTAAGCACTGATAGAAACATAGAAGCCCTAGTAAGAGGTTTGCTATATAAAAAAATTATTTATGTTAAATCTAGAAGAGCTTACGAAATCTCGTTGAGTGGATCAACTACTAGACTATCGGCAAGTTGTCTTCATGAGCTTTTAGATGAGTTGAACAAAGAGGAAACTTTCATAGATAAATTACTTGATAATGTGTCAGATGCTCTAGACAAAAGTATTCAAAAAGGTTATCAAAATGAATTACTTGACACAAGTCTCTCAAGTTTTGAAATGTTGGAAGTGTTTCCACGAAGAAAAAATCTTAGCATTTTTGAGATTGCAGCAATTTATCGATACAATACTCTCAGTGATGTAAAGTATAATCCAGATACTTTGAACTCTATCATTGAACATGCGATAGACATTTTGTTCACAGACTTGAATGATTATTTTTCAGAACCAATGTTGCATTCGGATAAATTTAAAGAAATTATTCGTAAAGACATTGAGAAGTTTAAGGTAGGTTCTACTCAATATACTGAAAATAGGTATTTTGATATGAGTACTTATATAAACGAAATCAAACGAAAAATTGTTTCCAAAGTAGGATCTAAAATTAGTGTGGAATTTGCTTCAGAAATCGAGAAACTGTTCTAAATAAAGAGGAAAAATGTCATGAGGGTGATTTCTATCTTCCATTGCCGATGTCAGACTAGATTTCACCCTAATGAAACCTAAAAGGATGTTTTATGCACACTATAATAGTTACAGATAAAAGATTATCAAATGAGTATAAAAAACACGAGCATTTATTTAATTGCTTTAGTGAACTTATAACTCATTGTGAATGGTTTGAAAACGGTGAAAGCCTTGATGAAATGATCCCAAATTTACTTTCTTCTATTCAAGCTCATGCAACTAATTGGAAAGTAATTATTCTGCATGAACCCTTTGTCACAGACACTTACGAAAATCCTTTTTTCCTCGAATCGAAACTGATAAAACTTACCAACATGCTGTTATCCTATGTTTCTAAACCCCAGTATATTTGCCATTTCCTTTTGATAAAAGAGCCTACTTTCGATACTAACATTATTAGAACAGATTGTTTGGGGCAAACACCGCATTTTACAAAAATGAGATTTTTGTATTTTAAGACTACTCAAAATGAGCAACTACTTAGTAAAGAGATTTGGGAATACCTAATCTTAGCCTTAACACTATCCATAAATGATGATATATATTTATCAGATTCTTTTATATGCAATCATCTTTACGAGGCGAACATAGATGAAGATGGAATAGATTCTACAAAGCTTACAGAAACATATCAAGAATACTATAAAAACCTTCTTAAATTGGAATCAAACTTAATTCATTTTAAAGATAAAAGGTTAGATTCATTTAAATCTAATCAAGAGCAAACAAAATTACAATTTTCAGAAGGTTTTCTCGATAACAATGATAATGAGATTATAATAGAAATATTTAATCAGAAAAAACTTGAGTTTTTAAATAATCATAATTGGAATATTGAAAAAGTTAAAACCGACATTCAAAGAGAGATTCCTGACTTGGAATATTCAATATTAGTTTCAAAAATTGCTGGTGTTGATGTTATTCAGCCTTATATAGAAAATTCCCAAAATAATTTTGATAAAAATGAAGCAGAAGAAACACACTCAGAATCCATTGATGGACTTTTTTTAGTATTGTTTTTAGCTTTTCTTTCATTTTCATTTGTTTACATCTTGTATCCTACGATTAATTTGATGTATATTCCGTTTAGAAGTATTTATTCTATTTGTTGGGTTATATGCTCATTGATAATTTTTTACTTGCTTGGTAAGTATGTGCAAAAAAAACTTATATCTAAACCCACATTAAAAAATGAGTTTATCCAAACAGAACATACACCAGAGGTTAGAACTAATGAAAAAGGCGTTTTTGTATCATTTTATGAATATTGTAAAAAGGTTTTAATTTATTTATACTTTAAATCTATTCTTCAAAGTAAAGTTAAAAAAGATGGTTTAGAAAAGAAAAATAAAGAAAAGTTACTTATTGATATACACAAGTTTGAGAAAGAGAAGAAGGCTTGCTATCATCTTTTGATATCTTTAAATATACCGATTATCAAAGATGAAGTCAGTCAGGCAAGATTCGATATCAATGATTTCATAACTTTCGATCTAAATAAAACTTATTTTATGTTAGATAACTTTAATGCTAACTTTCAATTGAAACTTGCTGATACGGCGGAAACATTGATTTCACCTTTCGGATTTATTAAAAGCATTAAATTACAGAACATCATGGGGAATTAAGTATGAACGAATTTTTATCCTATATCACAAGAGACAATATTATCTTTTTTGTTTTAATATGTGTTGTTATTTGGTTACTTGGAAAGATTATAGGTTTGATAAATTTATTTATCTTAAAACCAATAAAACTTTTTGTGAATAAGTATGGGTTTAAGAAGACTATTTCAGTTGTTTTATTGGCTTTAATAATACTTTTTCTTTTGGGGTTATTTTGGTTTGAAGTCTTTTTAAATACAATCATATGTCTTATTTTCTTAGGATTTATCATTGAGCTTGGAAAAGAAAAATTAAACTATCCGCAAGAAGATAGATACAAACAATCAATAATGCCAATAGTATCCATTTTATATGGTTTACTCGTAATGGGAATTTCTATTTGGTTTTCGAGAAAATTTGTAGAAAGCCAGTTCTTGGCTACACAAGGGTACGAAACTTATGTTCCACTATTTATACAGGAGAAAATAACATCTGGTTCCGATTGGTTTTCTCAAAACTTCAGTTTTCTAAAGGTCATAAATATAAATAAATTATTCTACTATCTTTACAATGTAACAATAGTTTGGGGGTTTATAGTCCTTAAACAACTGATTAAATATATAATTGATACATTCACGCTTGATTTTATAACGACCAAGTTAAGTATTAAACTTGGATGCTTTGAGTTCAGTGAATATGAAAAAAAACATATATTATCCAAAAAATATGAAAAATCAGAAGATTTATTAAAACCTCTTTTTTATTGGGTCGCTTTGCCAATGTCATTACTACTCATGATAATCTCACAGCATTCAGCACTTGGCTTTTTTAGAGCAAATATATTTCCTGTTTTTGGTTTACTCGCTTTAGGAGAATTATTTTACTTTTTGATGGGTGATAAGAGAAAGCCATTGCCTGAAGTTGATCAAGAAATAGATACATTTGTTGACCTTAGTGAAATATCAGAATGTGAAACGGTCTATAATTATAGAGCAATTTTCGAAATATTAAAAGAGCAAATAAATTCACCTGAGCATGTATTACATGAATATTCAACAAGCTCATACTTGATTCCATTGTTTAATATTTTAGAAAACTATGAAAACGGCACCGATAAAAGAAAAAAAGCTATTGGAAAGTTTTTCACAAAGCTAAAAGAAAACGGTGAGAATATTAACACAACCTACATAACTAAAACAATAAGCATGATTGAAAATAAGCATTCGATTTTGTTCAATACTCCATTTTATAAAGATTTAGATGACTACATCTTGATTCCAATGATTTTACATCTTATGTCATATAAAAAAGTGTTGTTTATTGCTGGTAGAGAAAATATTGATGATGATGTAAAAAACTGGATAGAAAATGAAATAATATCTTTTTGTGGAACTAATGAGTTGTGGAATATTGATAGTTTTTTATCTATAACAGATAAAACTGATATCGCTATCTTGAATTTCACAGATATTTATGAAACAAGTCTATTAAATAACAATACAGACTTTTTAAGCCAAGTCGGTTTTGTATTCTTGATTGAACCTTCTCGTATGCTAACAACAGGTCAAATAGGGTTATCTTTTTTAGTCAGTCATTTGTCAAACGATGTGGTTTACTGTGCATGTAATAGGTATTGTAAAGGGTTACGAAACACATTAACAGACTTACTTCGTATATCATATTTAGATCAAGTAAATTTTGATCCAAATACTTTGCAATCTTATTGTTTTATTATGAATTGGGCTACATCCAATGACCTAAGCTTGCATAATAATATACCTTGTCTTGAAAATTTCCCAACAAGAATTTCACTTGACGCATTGCTACCATTGATTGCCATCAGAAACGGAGTCCCTAATTCCCTGTGGGTAGGAAGTGATAATTTTCCCATTAAAGATATTAAAGAAAATCTTGAGGGGATAATATCAGATTACATGAATACTTCAATCGATCAGGTTGAAGAAAAAATAGAAACTCATTCTAATTTGTGGGAAATTGAAGTTAAAGACACGATATTTATCACTATTGACGATGAGATTAACAATTTGTTTGAAATAGCAAATCTATTTAGGTCTAGATCCAAAAATATAAGTTTTATTAACACCCTTAGTAAAAATTATCTTTTAAGAAACTACTTAGCAGACAATCCACATGTTTTCATTAAATATCCAACAGAAGCAATTCCTTATATTTCTCCAAAAAATTGCTATAGTGAAAAAAATATACTTATAGATATACTTTTGAAAATGATAAATATGGAAGTTAGTGAAAAAACGATTAAGGAAGTATTCGATAAGAGAGGGATTGATTATGAGGGTATAGATTGTGACTCTGCTAAAGATATACCAAACGAGATAGTGAATAAAAAAGTCTATGTAAAACTAATTGAACTTATAAAAACATATATCAAAATTGATGAGATAGAATTCTTTGATATTTCAACTAAATCAGAAGTGATTTATACAAACAATACTTATCTTGTAGAGAATATTACATACCTTAGAATTAAATCTGGAACAGAGCTGAATAGTTTTATAAGATCGTTTAAATTTGCTGTTTTTTGTAAAGAGGATAATGAAAAAAAATCTGGAGCCATTTTACGAAATCAAATATTCCAGAAATATATAAAAGGAGAAAATATAACACATCAAGGGCATTATTATAGGATTCAAAACATTGAAAATGGAAATATTCATCTTATAGCTGAAGGGGAATATACCGATAATATGCGTTACTTAAGACAAATTAGAAATTACAAGTTTACTGAATTTTCCTTTGACGGAACAAAAAGTAGTGAAACTAAGAATGGATTTGAGTTAATCTGGGGTATTGGTGATATTTTTGTTGAGACAAAAGAATTTTTTAAATTAAAATCATTTAATGATTTAATGAATGTAACTCCTACACCTATACCAAATCAGGATATTCATCTATATCAAAGAAATTACTATAGGAAAAATGTTTTATGTTTGAAATTTAAGTATGACTTGGATGTAACTGCTCTTTTCACATTATCTGTAGTTTTATCTGAACTGTTTATAACTACTTTTCCTGAAAATTATCATTATTTAGCAGTTATGATCAACAAAGAACATGAGAGTAATTGTGATGCATCCAAATTAATCCATTCTCTGCAAATAGAAGATAATGATGCTTCAAAAGATAATGGCATGATATATATTCTTGAAGATAGTGAAATGGGGCTAGGTTTATTAGAGGCGATAGCTATAAACCTAGAAAAAATGTTTGAAATCATTGCTGATTATTTTGACTGGAACAACGAAAAATCAGAAAGTTTTAAAAACTTAGAATCAGTCACAAATCCGATAGATGCTGTTCATAACGAGGCAAACAATCATTCGAATGAGGATGCTGATAATGAAGGAGATACAATTTTCTTTGAGACAGAAGATGATGTTGAAAGCCAGAATACTGATGATAAAGATAGCGAAAAGGGAAACAATGATAATAATAATGGAGGTCAACATATTACCATTTTTAATAATTACTTAAATTTTGGATACAATGAACTCCCCAACTCATTTAATGTTAAAGATATTCAAGGCTTTTTAAAAGAATTTACTTATGATTTAGGTGCATTAAAGAAAGCTCGTTTATCCTTAAAGAATGAAAAAGATTACGGTTTAGATTATTTTGATGATGATAATGAGGAAATCTATTATTGTGATTTCTGTGCTGAAAAAAGAATAATCACAGAACATGTTTTAGATGACAAGAGAAGCTGTTGTGACGACTGCAAAAGACAAGCTGTAGAGACTAAAGAACATTTAATAAAACTTTTTAAGAAAGCACTTCAAGACATGAGTTTCTTTTTTGGGATAAAAGGACTTGAGGGCGTAAATATAAAAGTTTTTATGACAAATGCTCACAAAATTGCTGAGAAGAATAATTCAGTGATAGAATTCACAAGAAAATACGATGAACGACCAACATCATATCTTGAGCAAGTTGAAGATGGATACTATTTATGGGTTGAAAATAATGCTCCAAGCTTGACTACTCTTATAAATATAGTTTCTGAATTAACCAACATTTGGCACATAAAAAACATGGATGAACAACAAGATTCTATAAATAAAGAGAGCGTTATACCCAACATTAAAAAAGGAATGTCAGAGTGGGTAAAAATTCAATATTTGCTATATTTAAATGAAGTTGGATATGCCAAAAGAATGATTATTCATACTTTAGCTCGTCAAGATGCAGTTGGTATGGGCTTTGCCGAATGTTTTTGGCAATTTGGCTTGAGAGATGTGCATAATGTAGGGATTAGTGAGTTCTTCAATCAATTTGATGATGATATAAAACAAACTCAAGGTAGTGGGAAAGAGACACCATTCAACTCTACTAAAATCAAAGAAAAAAAGAAGCGATGGACGAGAAAAGATTGGAAGAATAGGTTCAGAAGAAAAAATGATGATGGCAATCCGATTGTATGTGATTTTTGTGGAGTAACCATAAAACCAGAAGATGAATATGATAAGCTTGACGATGGATTGGATAGATGTTTAGAATGCGGAGAAACTGCTATTTTTCATAAAAAAGAGTTTGAATCCTTATATGAAGATATCAAAGAAAAAATGAGTAAATATTTCAGAATAGAATTTAATAAACCAATCAAAGTTTTTGTAGAAAATGTAGAAAAAATTGAAAAGGCACTCGGAAGAAAGTTGGTTGTAACATCAGGCTGGGATCCGAGAGCAGGTGGTTATGCTTGGTCACCTTCCACTGGGCATGAAATTCATGTTGAATATGGTGCCCCATGGATAAGTATGCTTGACACAACTGCTCACGAGCTTACTCATATCTGGCAACATGACAATGACAATTGGAAATATGAGGTGATAGAGCATGTATATGGCGTAAATGAAAGGAAAATGATTATTGAGGGAATGGCTGTATGGGCTTCTATTCAATATCTACTCACACGTATGGGTGACGATGAAGGCAAAATAAAAGGTTTATTTAATAAATTAAGAAAAGCTAAAAATACTACTAATGAGAGTCAAAAAAGCATCATAGAAGGTTTTATTAAAAGATATGTAGAAGCTAGATTAAAATCTAACTCTGAATATGGTAGAGGCTTAGCTGAGTATTATCGTCAATATGGCTTTGAAGATAAATATAATATCGGAATAAACGATTTTATCAAAAATTTGGGAATAACAACTCTCAATAAAGGTGGTTCACCATTTAAAAATTCAGGAATGCCTCTTGAACAGCCAATTTACTGGACCGATGAAAAATGGACAGAAAGGATAAATAACTTAAAATGAGTAAAAATATGAAAAGAAGCAAGCTTAACTCAAAACAAATCAATCCTCAAAAAATAAAGTATTTTGGTTTTACTTTATTTATTCTGATAATTATTGCTGTTGCTTTGTTTACTTTTCAAAAAAGAACAACAGCGAATATTTATATTGCTATAGGAGACTCCGTCGCTTCTGGATATGGTCTTCCATTGAATGAGGAAGACATACCAGAAGGAAGATACACAGCTCTATTTTTTGAAAAACTTAAATCTGATGGTCATGTCAAAAAGTATCACAATATGGCTCAGAATGGGTTTACCACTACGGATGTATTGGATATGCTGAATAGCTTGGATAAAAAAGAATTGAAGTTATTTAGAAAAGCTCGCGTCGTCACATTGAACATTGGTGGGAATAATATTCTAATGCCTTATCTTGCATATTTATCCGATTTAAAAGTTACAACAGGTTCAGATCAAATTAAGTCGGGTGCAGGCGATATAGCATCAGGCGGAATTGAAGTTTGGGATGAAACAGTTTCTGGAGTTAAAAGTGTTTTTTCTGATACTTTAGATACAGGAGTAAATTTAAGGAGAATTAGTTCTGGTTTAAGAAATATAGCTTCAGGTCTCGGTGATGTGTTAGTAGGTGCTTATGAGGCTGTCGTCGGAGTTCCGCAAGCAGTTTCAACAATAGGTGGTTCGCTGACTCCTGAGCTTGAAGCTAAACTCGAAGAAGGGGTGCAGATTTTTTCTGATGAGTTCAGAGACATCATTGCATGGATAGAATCTAATGCTCCCCACGCAACCATTATTGTAAACACTGTGTTTAATCCAATTCCCCATGACATCCTTACAATATCTGTTCCAATGTCAGAATGGGTAGACTCACTTGTAGTATCTATGAATACAAACATACATGAAGAAAGCAGAAGTAAAGGATTTTTAGTTGCAGATATCCATTATCACATTTCAAATAATTTAAGATTGATGAGTTTTAATTTGAACCCTTTTTCTGGTTCGCTATCGCTTGATTTTGTGCATCCAAATGCTGAAGGGCATAAGTTGATTGCTGAATTTGTTTATGAAATCTTTAATCAAGAATTTGGAAGGAGTAAATAATGCCACATATTAATAAACAAATGATTTCTTTTTTTCTAACCACGAAGTGTAATCTACGTTGTATCTATTGTTATAATAGTAAAGAAAGAGCAATGAAGAAAGATATAACTTTGCCTTTTGAGATTGCCAAAGCGGGAATAGACTATTATTTCAATAATAATTCGAGTAGGCATATTAGATTTTATGGTCCAGGAGAACCCACTCAAGCTTTTCCATTATTAAGTCAAATAACTGATTATGCAAAGAATAAGGAAACTACATCACATATTACTGTGGAAATCCAAACCAATGGGGTATTTAGTCATAAAGTGCGTGAATGGATGATCCACAATATGAATATTATGTGGATTTCGTTCGATGGAGAGCCTAGTATTCAAAATACAAATAGACCTCTCCCAAATAATAAAAAATCATCCCCAATAATCGAAGATAATATTAAATGGATGAATAAGAATAAAGGTAATCAAAACTTAATGATTGGAGCACGAGTCACAATTACTGATATGAACATGACAAAGCAAAAGGAATTAGTGGATTACTTTTTATCTCTTGATATAAAACATATTTGGACCGACCCACTTTTTCCTACTGTGGATAAAACTCCATTTAACAAAGACAAAGTAAAACAGGAGAATTACTACTTTGACATGGAAAAATACATAGACCATTTTGTTTTAGCATATAAGTACGCAGAAACATTAGGTGTGAAATATAATAGTTTTTTAGCTTGCAATTTTGATGGTATCTCAGAAAAGCATTGTCGAGCTTGTACTCCTGCACCTCATTTAACCCCTGATGGGTATGTTTCAGCATGTGATATGGTTACATTTGGAAATAATGCACATCATATGGATTGCTTTGTTTACGGGTTTTGGAATAAAGATACAAGAGAATTTGAATTTGATTACGATAAAATAAAGATTTTGCAAAGTCGTAATGTTGAAAATATGAGCCATTGTTGTGACTGTAAAGTTCGATATCAATGTGGTGGGTACTGCCTCGGAGAAGTAGTAAATGAAACTGGAGACTTATTTGGGCAAAAACAGAAGACCTGTCAAGCCATACAAAAGTTATTCAAAGCGCTAAATGCACCTGTTATTAAATATGATTTTACTCATCCATAAAGGGAAATTTCAAATGATTAAATCCATTTTGTCAGACAAAATAGAAATTAGAGAGAGCAACAAACATCAAAAAGGAATGTATGCGAAAAAAACAATTAAAAAGGGTGAAATTGTTTTTATCAAAGGTGGGCATATCTTAAGGAGAGAACAAATATTTACTTCAGGTGTTATTAATAGTTATCATCCTATTGACGACTTATATTTCTTAGGTGCTACTAACATTGAGGAGGAAGAAAGCATTAAGCTGTATATTAATCATTCATGCAATCCAAATTGTGGGCTTCGAGGTGAAATCACCTTCATAGCTATACGAAATATAGAAATGAATGAAGAACTAACCATTGATTACGCATTTTTAGACAATGAGGATTATTCATTTCAATGCACTTGTGGAGAAAAATGCTGTCGTAAAATTGTGACAGGATTTGATTGGAAATGTAGAGAAATACAAGAAAAATATTATGATTTTTTTGCTACATATTTAAAAAACAAAATTCAAGAAGGTGGTTGTCATGAAAGAAAAAATTGCTAATCTATTTTCTGAAGGATATAAAATGCCTGCAGAGTTTTCTGAACACTATGCTACTTGGATGCTCTGGCCAGAAAGAAATGATATTTGGCGTTTAGGAGCAAAACCTGCACAAAGAGTTTTTGCACAAATAGCTAATGTATTATCAGATTTTGAAAATGTTTGTGTGGGTGTAACCCAGTCACAATATGAAAATGCAAGAAATAACCTTTCTGATAAAATTAGAGTTATAGAAATGTCTTTTGATGATGCGTGGGTACGTGATACAGGACCGACTATATTAATAAACAAAGTTGGACAACTATGTGGTGTTGATTGGTTTTTTAATGCTTGGGGTGGAATCGGAAATTGTATAGAAGAAAATAGTTGGAACCTTTCAGGATCTTATTACCCATGGAAATTAGATGATATGGTTGCACGAAAAATTTTAGAGATTGAGGGGATAAAACGCTATCGTTGTCCAATTATCCTTGAAGGTGGTGCAATTCATGTTGATGGGGAAGGAACTTTAATAGCTATCAAAGAATGTATTCAAAGTAGAAACCTCAATTTAACACTGCCAAAAATTGAAGAAATATTGACAAAATATCTAGGTGTAACTAACTTTATATGGTTAAATAAAGGACTTTATTTAGAAGAAAATAATGGACATATAGATAATATGTGCTGTTTTGCTGATTCAAAAACTATATTAATGAATTGGTGCGATGATATAAATGACCCCCAATATCCTATTTCACAAGAGGCGTTTGAAATTCTATCTAAGGCAAAGAATGTAAATGGAATTAGTTACACAATAATAAAAATTTCACAACCACCAGCACTACACATAACTGAAGAAGAGAATTTTGGGGTTGATGCATCTGAATATGCTATTCCAAGATTACCTCATGATCGTTTACCTGCCTCATACATAAATTCTTACATATGTAATGGGGCAGTATTGATCCCTTCTTTTGCTTCACAATCAGATGAGACAGTTCATCAATTTGATTTAAGAGCATTTGAGATTTATAAAAATGCATTTAAGGGGCGTAAAGTAATCCAAATTCCCTCAAGAGAACTATTGTTAGGTGGGGGGGGTATACACTGCATTCTTCAACAAATACCAATAAAAAAAATAAATTAAATATTATAGGAGGAACTATAATGACATCTAAAACCGCATTGATAACCGGTGTTTCAAGACCAACTGGCATTGGATATGCCATTTGTTTGCAGCTTCTTTCAGAAGGTTATTTTGTTCATGCAACTTATCATTCTGAGAATGCTTGTGAGGATGAGTTCAGTAAACTCTATCCAAATCAATTCAAAATGCATTATGTAGAGTTAACTGATTCAACATCATTGAGCGATTTCATATCACTAATGAAAAAAGAATCATTAAACCTTATTGTAAATAATGCAGGTGCCTTTCCTGATGGTGAGGACTACAATGATTATGATATGTCGATATGGGACAATGTTTTCGCAGTTAATGCGAGAGCTCCTTTTGCCATTAGTACAGGATTAAAATGTGCTATGGTTACGAATGGAGTTATTATAAATATTGCAAGTACAGACGGACTAAAAGGGTCTTTTTCAAGCATGTCTTATGCAGCAAGTAAAGCGGCTTTAATTAATTTAACTCAAAGTTTGGCTATAAATTTTGGGTATGACGAAAAACACATTCGTGTTGTAGCTGTAGCACCCGGATGGGTAGCAACAGACATCAACATGATACCTGAGATTTCGTGGAAAATCGCACCACAAATGACACCATTAGGTCGTTTCGGGAATCCTTCCGAAATTGCAAATTTTGTGAGTTTCTTAGCATCAGATAAATCTGCTTTTATTACAGGCTCAACCCATATAATTGACGGTGGGTTCAATTGTGTTGACTACACATTCATGAGAGAGGCAGGTAGAGTAGTTAAGGATTAAGTAATGATGATTCAAGGTATATAACATCATCATGAGTATGGTATTATGATGATCAGGGAATAGGTATGGTTATGAACTATGATAGCATGAGTAAAGATGAATTAATTACTCTCCTAAAGTACATTCAAGAAAAACGTGCGTTTACCTACGAAGACCAAATGAAACTACGCATTTTGGATGCTTCTCCATTCACTGTCTGGACTAGTGATAGAAATTGTTTAATAAAAATGTGGGGCGAAACATGTGAGCGTCTTTATGGGCATAAAAAAGACGATGTATTGGGAAAAAATTTTATACCATTAATTGTAAATCCTGAAGAAGCTCCAAAAGCTCGACTTGATCAACAAGATATCATAGACAATGGCAAGCCTTACCATAACGTAGCCAATGATAACACAAGTGACGGACGTATACTAACACTGATAACAAATTGTTTTAGAGTATATGACATCATCACTGCAGAACCTCTTAATGCAGAAATGGGTATGTCATTCGATTTTCTTGAAGAAGAAAAAGAGAAACTAAACCAAGCAGTGTCAGAATATAGAAAAGTTAAATCATGCATAGAGCAATTCAAAGAAAGTACTGATCAATTTAAAGAAGAATTTCGTGATAGAAAGAACTCACTTTTAAGCGACATAAGAAACACTGCAAAAAAAGCAATAGCTGAAGGTAGAACAGTAGAAAGTTTTAAAGCAATATCTGGGCCAATTGAAACAAAATTAGATGAACTTCAGACTTCACTTGATGAAGTAAGCGTAGAGCACCTGAGAAAAATGCAAGAATCAGTGTGTAGTAGGGATTGTGAGGATATTAGAATAACTTTTAATCGTAAATACGATATGATTGTTGATGATTTTGAAAATACTGTTCTGAATTATTACGAAATAAATAATTTATTCAAAATGGATAATAAACATACCTTGCTTAAAGAGAATATTTATAGTGAAATACGAACCAAAAATTCTCAATTAACGGAATCATCATATAAACTTCGAAATAAGATTGATACTGAAATAGAAAGCTACAGATCAATAGGAAATATTTCTGCTAATTCATCTACTTTGATAAACCTTCAAAAGTTAAAAGCTGAGGCACAATTATTACATGTTAATATTGAAAAAACAGCAGATGAACATCGCAGAACAATTTCATCTTTAAATGATGAACATCAATTAAATTCTCTTCACGCTACTGTGAAAAATGAATTTAAAAATTTAGAAAATCAATTACAAAAAATAGAAAAACAATGTAATAAGGAGATAAATGAATGATGATATATAAAAATATTTGTATTCCTCTAATGCAGATTAATTCGAATATATATGGTTTTTTTAGCGGAATATTTGTTTCTTTAGCAGTCGAGATATTTTCAAGCCTTATATTTGAGAAATTTAATTTTTTTTTTTTAGCACAATGGCATCTATTTTTGGCAACTTTATTTTTTACAATTTTAGGTGCTATTTGTATTTGGATATCCGTGAAGGTTATTCCATTTCAAAGCTATATCAATGTGAAACAGATTTTTGAAAAATCAAAACGAGTCCAAATTATTATTGATGCTACTCAGAGTGAGATTAAAAAGTGGATTTTCAATTATTTATCTCTATTTATAATTTTGCTTGCTGGGATTGGTCTGCTTATACTTAATTGGTTTTTAAATTGAGATATAAATTATGGTTGTGAAGACTAAAAATAACTTTTTGAAGTTATTGCATTTTTTAGACTATA
>Ga0099364_10005264_pt1 | contig 19289 bp, 14 predicted proteins | sample TergutTh196P3_FD_73070 | JGI IMG/M metagenome (GOLD analysis project Ga0099364, IMG submission 73070) | Microcerotermes parvus P3 segment gut microbial communities from Pointe-Noire, Republic of the Congo - Th196 P3 | ecosystem: Host-associated > Arthropoda: Insects > Digestive system > Gut ...
GAGTTTACTATTGTTTTGTTATTTTGAAAACTGCTTTCGCAAATTATGATACCATTACGAACGTTTTCAGATTATGTAATCTGACAATTTTGCCTCGTTTCTTTTGCGCCTAATATGAGTATCTACAGCGTACGTACATGGATGCGTGGTGGGCAATCGGTAGCCAGTTCATACACTATGGATCCTGTCCTCACCTACACGGCCTCGGTCACACAGGCTAGACTGTATGCTGATCTGGGACTGAGAAGCAATACCCCGATTCCAACAGCGAGGCATTTTGTGAATGGTAAGCTGGAATCCGCGACTGCACAAATCAACGGAACAGTCACTAGTGCCACATATGGAGGCAACGGTGTCCTGACCGAGGTTTTCCGCACAGAAGCAGGCGCAATCACAATCGTTGAAGTCGAGACATTTGTCGGAGTGATTAGACAAGTTACGGCACCAACCGCTGTAGCAGGTGAAACCGTAACCATCACGCCGAGCGCGACAGTTCCCGGCACTTTTGCGGGTTCTGATGCAAGATTCGCAATCGCAGGTTTAAAAGTGAATGACCGTGTTATTTATACCGCTTCATTCAATGCCGGCGATGGTAATTACACGGTCAGATCCGTTGCACTTGCGGACAAGTTAACACTGACAGCTAGTACTTTCACAGCTACAAGCTTTGTGGCTGACGGAACAACATATCTTTATAGCGAGAATGCCCCTAATGAGGGCAAACTTGGTCCGGGTTATGTATTTACCCCTGTAGATGTTTATCTTGACAGCTTTGGATATGTCATTTTCGTTGAAGCGCCCGCAGCAATCCCGAACTATGCCTATGTAATCAGAACTGGTACGGCCAAAAACAGCTTTGACGAAAATGTACACAGTGCTGAACTCCTTCTTGCCGACGGCGAGAGGTTGACTGTCATCACTGAAGCTTTGTATACGGTTACCGGTGGTCCAGGTGCGCTGCCAGCGGCCAGCGGTACAATCGATGAAAAACGTCTCGTAACTTATGAGTCTGTACCAGGCGGGCGCTACCACAAACTCACAACTGTAGGTAGTGTAGAAGACTTCAACGGTGACAATTTGACACTTACGCGGGGAGTATCCGGCTTTAGTTGGGACTCGACACCATACTACGGAAACGCAAATACAATCTATATCGTTCGCACCGGCACAACAGCAGCTGACTTCAGGTATGCCGTTTATCAAGGCTTCGCCGATGTTCCAAGCATTAGCGGAGATGTGGACGGCCTTGTAGGAGTAGTTAACGGAATGGCTGCTATTGTATACGTTGAAGCTGTGGCTGATACTACCATAGGCACAACACGCGATGTCGTCTTTGTGAGCCGCACGTGGAACGAACAGACAACCGCTCCGAATGGCGTTACCTACTACCTTGCGAATGTAATGGTCAACGGAGAAAGAGAAGATCTATGGCTCAATGCCGTTGGGAATGTAGGTCTCTATACCGAAATGTCGATAAATAATAATGTAACCACTCTTGGCCCGGGCAGCAGAGATATTCTTTCAAATCAGTCTCTCTGGTATGATGGCAGCGTCGTAAGGTTAGGTTCTGCCTCTCACGTTCCGGCTTCCGGACTTCTGGTGTACACCTACGATACGTCTAACGGAAATATATCCGAACCCTTTGGCGTGGCCGGGCTTTCGACGGTGGTTGGCAACACGGAGACATTTGCTTTCCAAACAAATAACACAGGTCAGGTCACTCACATTTTCATAGACATAACCGTAACTCTGCCAACATTTGTAGTTTCATGGGTAAACGAAATAGAAGGGGCTACCGTGACCAGCCTCACTCCGGCTCCCACCAGCCCAACGTTTGCTGGCAACGGGGTAGTATTTACGGTTGGAATAGGTGACTCAATCGCTACCTGGACTACAGATCATGATGACGGTATTCGTCTGTCAATGACTCTGCATCTATCGAACGGCTCTATGATTACGGTACAGTCCTTTGAAGATGAAACAACTTTGGCTGATGGTACCGGATCCGCTACATTCAGATTTAAGATGCCGTCACGGAATATTACTAGTATCACGTTCAACGGAAAGTTTGTGGATCCCTCCTCCTGATAGTCTTACGCAAGATTCCAGCAATTAAGCGACAACTTCGCGATAGCACCAACGCCCCCGCCGAATGACGGGGGCGTTGGTGTGATCGCGTCAATTACAACGCGGTGGTGTTGGTTTTTCAGGGGATTAAGAAGATGCAACAGTGTAGCTCACCCTGACAAGCAACTCAAACCCGTTATTAACAACGGAGATTGCGCCAATTGCTGCACCCTCAGAAGGTGTAATTAGATTACTAAAGGTTGCATTTGCAATGTTTGTACCTCTGAACGTTCGACCGTTTGATGCCGTCAGCGTAAATTGAAGTTGTACCGTGGTTGCGGTGTCAAAGGCAGTAGAAGTAGCTAATGTACTCCACGTACCAGCATCCAAAGCACGCCATCCGGTAGCACTTACGGTATAGCCATCGCCGCTTGCAACGGTGGGAAATACGGCTGTTCCACCTACAAGTGTGTCAACTGAAACTGAACCTAATGAAGTGATAGATGCGGCTGTGAAGCCCGAGGGACGTCCCAATGCGCCGAGGTCAGACGCATTGACTGAAGAAGCCTTGAAAACATAGATTGTCGTTATCTCTCCTGCAGGATTTTTGTCAAATACTATGGTATCACCTGCAAGAACATTTGCAACAGTGGCATTCTCGTTAATAGTGACGCTTGTCGCCGAATTTATTGTTATTGAGATAACTTTTGGATCATTGATAACACGATGTGGAGTGGCCCCACTGCCGTTTGTGGCTGCACTGAGCATTATCTGGTTGCTGTCTTCCTCCGCGGTTACTCTCCATACATCGGTAGCCGTTGGGTCTATGGCGCTCATCACTCCAGTAGATACGAGCTGTACTCTCGAAAAACTGTCAGCATCCACATTAAGCGATGTACCTTTCCATATGTCATTAGTTCCAGGAGCACTACCTGCAAACAGATGGGCATTTGCAACATATCTCAAAGTTGTTCGCTCTCCATCAACAAAGGCGATGTACTCATAGTATTGAGAACTGGAGACATCTAAATCCCCTCTGAGAACCCTGCCGGCGTTTAGGACAATGGCATGTCTGCCTAAACTACCTTCTATGGTGCCACCACCAATAAAGAGGACTGCAACACTGTTAAGAGGAGTGCTGCCGCTAGTGTTGCGCACAAACGCCCACTCACCAGCAGATACTCCGGAGAACCCTGGTGCTCTTGTAGATCCGGTGAATGACGCGAACCCATCTTCAACGCTGCCAAGTACATATGTGGTTGCACTGTTCCCGAAGTAGCCGTCTGACGTAGAACCACCTATACTCAAGCTCGAACTTTGAGTAACAGAAGCTAATCCTCCACCTGAGTTGACCTGATTTAAAGCCTCAGTCAGAGTGTAGATTCCGTCGCGAATGGTGAAGGTATATATTGTGTTTGGATCGGGTTCGTCTCGAGTTGATCCCTCAAGCTTCGCGCCTCTGATTATCTCTACGTCACCGTTTGTGAAAACTGCTGTGAATTCCCAAGTTGTTATTCCAACTTGCAAGGGTGTCTCAGCGGGGGGGACGTATAAATAGCTCGGAGGTCCGGCGGAGGCTGCTCTTGCATACAAAACGAAGCCATACGCATCAAGGAACAAGTCGAAAGTGGCTGTTGCGCTTGCTACGACAGCATCGGTTCCGGTTCCGCTATTCTTATTGAAGTTGTAGGTTGTTCCACCTGCAACGAAAGAGCCGGTGTTGCCGGTTCCGGATGTGCTATTGACCGTTCCTGTTGTTGAGGTCACGCTTACACCCGTTACAGCGGGCTCAATTGCAGCGATGCTTTGAACAACGTCGCCTTCATCTGTAGCCGCGACCGTGAAAACGACCCACTCATTGCTTGTGAAGTCATCGGTTTCGTAATCAAATACGTCCCTTCCATTGCGGCCAGTAATATGTACCAATCTTGGTGTAGAACCGGAAGCGGGACGAACACTTGTAATCTGGCCAATCCAGGTGTTGATAGTCACTATGCGGTTGATATTATTGATTGAATAGAGTTCCGTGACAACGCCTCTCCCGCTGTCGGTAGCTCCGGCAGCAGTAGCGGAAGTGCTGGTTCTGCTCAAGGAAAGCGTTCCCTTGGTTTCACCATCCACATAATGTTCTACACCACTTAGCGTGTTGCCAGTGCCTCCGAACGCACTGAACATTGTGGCCTGATTGACTGATGCTTCATACCTTGCCACAGGTTCGACCGCTGCAGTAAAGATGGTTTTTGGATTACTTCCTATAGTCTTATACTCGATCGTCGGACGTCTAAAATCGTCAAAGCCCTGCGTAGGTCTGATATTAAACACAGAGTCTATCAAACCGCCCTTCGCCGCAACGAGTTCTTCCTCAACAGGATCAATCGTGAACTGATCGTTGCCGGGAGTTTCTTTAGCTGCCACGAAACTTGCATCTGTGCTTTGACCGGCCATCAGCGCCTCCAGGAACGAGTCAAAGGATTCTCCGTCAAGGCCTGCAGCTTTCCCCGTGCCGGCTCTGATGACATAAGATGTTTTCATAACAGCATCTTCGCTGTCAACGAACAGGGAATTGAATGTGTACAGCGCGACCTGCTCACGGTTTGCGGATCCGGAAAGATCAATTTCGGGACCGATGGTGAGTATCCCTTCCTTTGTGCCGTCTGCTACTGCGTTGATGGCCCAAGTTGCGGGATTGTCATACGCGCCTTTACCGAGTGCGCGGAGCAAAAACGCAGCCATCTCGATGCCGGTCACATTACCCTGAGGATCGAAAAGGCCTTCGCCACGGCCGAGGACTATACCCTCGCCAAAGGCGTATTCAATTTCGCCGGCGGCCCAAGCAGCGCTCGGGTTTGATATAACGTCCGTAAAGCTGGATCTGTTGTCCGGAAGTCTTTGAGCTACCTCAAAGGTTAGGAGCATACGGACGATAAACGCCACCGCTTCCGCACGGGTGACTGCCTGCGCAGGACGGAACGAGTCATCCGTGTATCCCTGGATTATTCCAAGTTCATCCAGAAGACCGGCCGCCTCAATGAACTCGATGTCGTCAGCGTCGGTAAATCCGTTGTCGCTGGCGGTCGCCACCATCGGGACCATACCCAGCGCCATGACCATGACGAGCATCAGTGCGAGGAGTTTTTTGATATTTCTCATATATTGCCTCCTTAAATTATGCCCTTTTTGGGGCCTTTAATTAGGAACCTAACGTTCCCTTTCTCCGCGTATGATAACACATGTTGAAAATAACGTCAATAGGGCATTTCTTTATGTAACATTATCGTAATATAACAAAGATTTATTTGGGGCAAAGTCTGGGGCAAAACTGGGGCAAATCTTATGACGAGGCGCAGTAATGCGCTGTTTTTTATGCAAAAATACACCCCGTAAATTCCCGTAAATTATGCATTCTGCATTATGCATTCTGCATTGCGCAGCCCCGCTGCGCTTGGTTCCTAATTAAAATTCCGCCATGAGTTTTGGTCTATGCGCCCCGGAGGGCGCTTCGTATAATTATTTCAATAAGAAGCAGTTTATATGATAAACCGTTTAAATCCACGCGCTCGGCAAAGCGCGGCTTGATTCGCGATACTGATCGGATTTTTCTTTAGCGCCCGGGGCGCATAGACCAAGGCTCATGACTTTTACTGACCGCCTTTCTTTTTTTAATTCACTCCCGAAACCTTACGGCGCTTCAGCTCTGCTACGTAGTCAGTCCTCTTTTGAGAGGGAATACGAAAAGAAAAAGCTGTCTTGCCATTGTAATTGCTGACCGCAAAGTCACCCAGGTTAATAATGTCCATGCCTACCAAAACGCCAATACCTTGAGCACCTATCTCAGAATCGCAGACAACAACATCAGGAACAGTTACATTGTTTGGTAATAAAATGTCAATCTGATATGTATTTACTATCAACGGTCCTGACGGTGTCAGCATTCGTTTCTTTCCCAGTGGTATTAAGCATAGCTCTGTTACAACTTCTTTAGAAATGCATGTACGAGTGGCGCCTGTATCCCATAAGGCGGTTACAGAAACATTTTTTTTGCTAAACTTAAGATCAGCTTGGGTTCCAAGTTTGTTTGATATTGATGTATACCCACTTGTAAACGCACTTACACTCATCTAAACTCTCCTGATGTAAATCATTGAAAACTCATTGAAGCGATCTGCACCGTATAGGCAGATTCATCACCGTTACATTCCTGAATTATAAACGAACCCAAATCCTCAGTAAGCAATGTAGTCTCCACCGCCTTTTTGAAGCTATCATACACACCGATGATTTTTTCATTTTTTATCACAAGAAAACTATGTCCGTAGATTTCGAAAAACTCATCATAGTGTTTCAAAAACCAAGTAAAATCTTTGTCCTGCATGGTGACACCTCTTTTCGATTTCATGCTGACAGCTTCGGTGGCATCTCGCGCTTACACTTAATCAATCTCCCTGTTATTATACTGCAATTCCGTGTATTTCGCAACACTATGGCGAAAAATTCACGTCCTATTGCCGTTGTGCCCATGCAACCTCAGCTCACCATCACGCCGCCCCGGATCCTTGTTTCTATCGTTACTCCGTCGGGGAGGTCTGTTTCGTCCAGAGTTACCGTGTAGTCCGCGTATGAGCGGGGCATGGTTTCTTCTTTTTTGCGGGTTACGCACACGCGCTCGAAGAGGTTGTGGGCGAAATCGTTGCCGTACGGGCTTTCATGTTTGAACACGATCAGGTCGCGCATGGCCATTTTGCCGCGGGCGGAGCTGCGGTCGTCGTCGAACATGTGCGTGAGGGCATCCCATAGGGCATCGAGGTCGTCTTCCGAAAAACCCGTGACGCTACGGGCCAGGTTGGCCGATATGTAACCCTCCTGACGGTACAGGCCGTACGGGACTATGGATTTGCGCCCGAGGCCGGCCATTTTTCCCTCTGCGGGTTTGCTTGATAAACCCATGCGCGTGATCCATACCTCCTGCGGCTGTACGGGGTCTACCGTACGAGCGAAGGAAAGCTGCACGGGGCCGCGGATCTGTCCCGCCTCGCGGGAAAGCGTCGGGTCTTTTATCGCTGAGGTTATCATGGCGCCGAATGCCCGTACGTCGTAGAACTCGCTGCACATGGCCTTTCTGAATGCCAGGGTTTTTTCGCCCTTGCTCCCGGCTGTTTTTGCCGCGTCGAATCCTTTCTGGTCCTGCCTGCTCAGGCTCGCCCCATGCCGGACATAGATGTCAAAACCGCGCTGGTTACCGTAAAACATGCGCATATAATCGCGTATCTTACGCTTGATGCACACATCCGTAACAAGGCCGTGACCGGTCGCGGCGTCGACCCTCGGCGCATTGTTAGCTATGGGATCGCCGTTCGGATTTCCGTTCTCAACATCAAAAAGACAAACAAACTCATACCTGTTAGAAATCGCATCACTAAAATTGTTACTCATAATTTCTCCTTGTTCGTAACTCGAGTTTTTTAATTAAGGGATTAGGGATTAGGGATTAGGGAATAGGGATTAGTCTTTTAGCAAGATAATTCCGAATTCCGAATTCCGAATTCCGAATTAATTCTGCATTCTGCATTACGAAATAAACGTAACATGCCTAAGGTCAACAATTCCTCTATACATTTCTGCGCTGAAAAATTTTGGGGTTCTTTCGTTTTGATAATCCAGGTCATAAAGCATCCTGCCGATAAAGCGCGTTTCGCTGATCGCATAGATAGGCTTTTCCCTTTCGCTGACCAGCCGGATACGCGCCGGGAACTCTCTCATGCCCAGATACGGCGCATGGTGGTACTGCCCTTTTTCCAGCCGTCTGCGGATCATGCCGCTGAACTTGTTTTCGGTATCATCCGGGCCGGCATTGTCAGTCATGTTGAAATGCGCGGTCACCACATAGCGCACATTTCTGAGGATTTTTGTTGTTTTCCGGACATGATGTTCCATCTCTTCGGCTAGATTTTCCTCGAAATCAAACTCGTTTCGGGCGATGTCGTCAAATCGAATAGGGGCGCAGACGGCGATCCTGTCAATGACATACTCTATCGCGGGTTTCCATAAAACAGCCTCAAGTATGCCCCTTGCCGCGCTTGGGGTGATGATGTCATAGCTGACGCGCTGCTCATTTTGCTCAGGCTGGGTAAAGCAAGCGTAATCGCCCCATATTTCCACATCAAAGCCAAAACTCATGCTAACCCGCCCCTGTTGATTTTTTGCTTACAAGTTTTACGCAGAAATCTCAAAATGTCAAGCGAAAAATTTTGCAGGGCAAAAAGCGGGCGGCTCATATGAGCCGCCCGAACGTGTTTAATGCTGTTATCTTAGCTACTTGTATAAATCTTTGCCTTCCGCGTATTCTGCGTTCATCACTACGGAGAAGTGGAATATGGGACGGTCTACCCCGAGGAGCCGGAGCGGGCCGTGCTTGATACCGGGCGGAAGGAAGACGATGGTTGACCGTGTGAGTCTGCGCATCTCGTCGTCCATGCCGAATTCTACGATCCCGCCGAGATCGTAAGGATCGTCCGGGTTTGAGCCGAAAAAGCCTACAAGCTCCGCGTACGGATGATCATGCTCGGGGAAGAGCGGATCGCGATCCGGAACGGAATGATACCATGCCGTGTTCATCTGGAACGCGCCCGGGCAGACGTTGCTGTCCATCCACAGGATACGTTTTGCAAAGCTGTTATAAAACTTTTCGAAATCCGGCGTTATCATTCCGGGAGGAGTTTGCAGATCCTGAATGTAATACTTCGCGTACTGACCGCCTTGGTTATTTTCATACGTCATAACTATTTCTCCTTTAAATCTACTCCTTGGGTAAATCCCAATCGACAAAACGCCAGTATGGTGCGGCGACGCGCGCCTGATAGGCCGGCATGTCTACCCCGTTCCAGTCGTAGAAACCTTTTTTTCCGTCCGAACGGGCGCCGGTGTCGCCTCTGGCGATCCTGTCGGTTATCGCCGGCGGGGCGCTGTCGATGTTGCTCAAGTCCGGGAATACGGTGTTGCAGGTCATGATGTTCAGGTGCAGCCCGCCGTTGTCAAAGTGTTCGTACATGCCTATTGAGGTGTAGCGCGGGCAGAAGCTGTAGTTGAGGCATGTATCTACGTCGCGCGGGTCACAGATCCCGCTCTCGACAAGGTTGAGCGCCTCGCGCCACAGCGCGAACTGGAGACGGTTGCCTATAAAGCCGGGCGCGGGTTTTTTAAGGATAACCGGCTTGCGGCTGAGCGCTTCCAGCATTGCTTTTGCAAACTCAAGCACTTCCGGGTCTGTGTCTTTTCCGCCGCAAAGCTCAAAAAACGGGACCATATGCGCAGGGTTAAACGGGTGCGTGACTATGATGCGGTCTTTGAACTTCGTCATTTTTTCATTGAGCAGATCCGGGATGAATGAGGACGTACCCGAGCATATCGCACGGACGTTTGTGCAGGTTTCCTCTATGCGGGCGTAAATCTCATGCTTGAGTTCCAGATTTTCGTTGACATTCTCAAAGATGACTTCGGCGTCCGCGATATCGTTATAGTCGGTCGTGAAGGTCAGATATTTTCTGCATATCTCCGTTTGGTTTGCCGGCATAAGGCCCTGATCGATCATCTGTTTAAAATAGTTTGCGTATGTCTTTTCATATTCCGGGATCATTTCCGGGCGGCGGATGACAAGCGTCGTTTTGTATCCGTGTCCGGTAGTGAGGACAGCCATGCTGTCGCCTATCATCCCGGCGCCTATGATAGCAATGTGTTTTACTTTGTCATGCATCCTTTATTCCTCCCGAAATTACTTTTTCTTTAATTTTAGCATCTCGCGCGCTTCATCCGGCGTTGCGACGTCCATCTCAAGCTCGCGGACTATGCGGACCATGCGCTCTACAAGCTGTGCGTTTGAGGATGCAAGATTACCGTAGGAGTAGTAGATATTGTCTTCCATACCTGTGCGGACATGCCCGCCCTTGAGAAGGCCGTAGGTGACGCCGTGGAGCTGGTGCGCCGCTATGGCCATCGTTGACCAACTGAACGGGATGTTTCCTGCGGCTCTGGCGTTTTGCTCAACGAGATCAAGCATGTAGTCGTGGTTTTTCTGTGTGTAGGAGATCGCCCCCTGGCTGACTCTGTTCATGCCCATGACAAATGTGAGAGAAACGGGTTCCTCTAAAACGCCGGCCGGTACGAGGTGCTGGAACACGTCCTCGACAGACTCCAGGTTGAAAGCTTCGATCTCCGGCTTAATGCCGAGTTCCTTCATGCGCCCGCCGTGCTTGATGAGCCAGTCGCGCTCCCAGCGGTAGATGAAGCTGAGGTCGCCCCATACGGTCGTTATCAGCGACGTGTCGAGCGAACACATTTCGGGAAGCGCGTCTTTGATGCTGTCGTCATAGAGGAGGGCTACGCCGTCGTCCGCCTCTGCGCCGGGTCTTGTTCCGGGGGCGGTGGAGTTTTGCGTGATGATGTTACATTTGGCGCGGACTCCGGTGTTTATTTCGGCGAAAATCTTCGGGTCGTTACAGGAGTTTCCCTCTTTGTCGCGGGCATGGATGTGAACAATAGCCGCGCCGGCGTTATAGCAGTCATAAGCCGACTGTATGACCTCTTGCGGCTGCTCCGGAAGATTCGGGTTTTGGGCCTTGCCCTGGAAATTGCCTGTCTGTGCTACTGTGATAATTACTTTTCTCTTTTTGCTCATACTCTTCAGTCCTTTCTAGCAGTACATATTAATTGTGTGCGGATATTATATCTCACAACGCCGCGATTTGTCAAAAGCGTTTTGCATTTTCGGCAAGGCCGACAGTAAATCACGAGATTTATTGGAGCAAATGACAATACTTAGGTCAAGTTTCGCTACTGCGAAACTTGACAGGGATTAGGGATTAGGGATTAGGGATTAGGGAAATTCGGAATGCGGAATGTGGAATAATGCAGAATGCAGAATTACTCTGCATGACGACTACCCACTACCCACTACACACTATTACCTATTCCGAGTTCCGAACTTCGCATTGCCATTATTGTGCGCTCGAAGAGGGTGTCGAGTTCCCAGCCCAGCATGTCCGCGCCCTGCTTTACGACATCACGCGAGCAGCCGGCGGCGAATTTTTTGTCTTTGAACTTCTTTTTGACGCTGCTCACTTCCAGATCTTGAACGGATTTTGACGGCCGCATTATCGTAACCGCTCCGATAAGTCCCGTAAGCTCATCACAGGCAAAGAGTATCTTCTCCATGATATGATCCGGCTCATACTGAACTCCGGTCAGGCCCCATCCATGCGACAAAGCGGAACGGATAATATCCTCACCGACGCCCTCCGCCCGCAGGAGTTCCTCACCCTTAACGCAGTGCTCGTCGGGATACATTCCGAAATCAACGTCATGAAGTAATCCGACAACCGTCCAAAACTCTTCGCGCCCGGGATCGTAATCGCCCGCGAAGTACCCCATAACACCGCCGACTATTTCCGCGTGTCTCAGGTGAAACGGCTCTGTATTGTACTTTTTTATTATCTCCCTTGCTTTTGTCATATCCATGTTATTTCTCCCAATAAATTTGTTTCGTAGTTATTGTGTTGGTTAGGGATTAGGGATTAGGGACTAGGGATTAGTAGAAAGAGTAAAAATTCCGTTTTGCGGCAAAATCTACTGTAATCCTTTGGATAAAGTTTCAACACTATCGACTAATCCCTAGCCCCTAATCCCTCTCAATTTTCGCAACCGCGAAAATTGAGTTCTAAGTCCGCTATGAAATCATCGACTTTGTTTTCGGGTGTCGCCCAGGAGGTGACTATTCGCACGGCTGTCATGCCGCCGGAACTCTCCCAATCGTGAAAACCGTATAACTTGTGCATCTTAGCCGCGATATCTGCGGGAAACAGCGGGAATATCTGGTTTGTTTCGGCCGGGTATAGGAAATCGTATCCGAGCTTTTTGATCCCTTCACCGAGCTTGGACGCCATAGTATTTGAATGCGACGCAAGCTCGTCATACAGCCCGCCTGAAAGCAGCGCTGCATACTGCACGCCCATCGCCGCGCCCTTTGCAAGCAGGGCGCCTTTCTGTTTGAGATGGAAACGAAAATGCGTTTTGAGCTTATCATTGCATATCACTATCGCCTCGCCAAACAGTGCGCCGTTTTTTGTGCCTCCTATCGTAAACGCGTCAGCCAGCTCCGCAATATCCTGATATGTCATATCGCAGACGGAACTGTTGAGCGCCGCCCCCAGCCTTGCACCGTCTATGAACAGGTAAAGCCCGTGTTTCCGGCAGCATTCCGAAACTGCGGTAAGCTCCGCCTTTTTGTAAACCGTGCCGTGTTCGGTCGACTGCGATATATACACGAGGCGCGGCTTTACCATATGCTCGTCCGTGTGGGCGGCTATGACTCCTTGTATATCTTCGCAGCTCAGTTTTCCGAGCTTCCCTTTTACCGCGCATATCTTATGCCCCGTCGCCTCGATCGCGCCCGTCTCATGCGTTGATACATGGCCGCTTTCCGGAGCTATGACCGCTTCATAAGGCCGCAGGGCGGAAGATATCACTATCAGATTCGAGTGCGTACCACCCCCGGCAAAATGGACGTCGGCTGATGGTTTTTTTATCTTCACTTTGATAATATCGCCCGCGCGGGCGGAAAACTCGTCAAGCCCATAACCTTCAAACTGTGTTTCACCCACTGCCGATAAGGCCTCCAGGACTTTTGGATGAGCCATCTCGCTGTAATCGTTAAAAAACCTATACTTATAATTTGCCATCTCATTCCCCTTAATTCTACATTCCGCATTCTGCATTCCGCATTGCGGCTTGTCCGCATTACGTCCCCATTCTAATGTGTCCGGATGAAGTTATCAAGGGTAAAATTGAAAGAAATTGTAAAATCCTTTAACTCAAGTTTCGCAATTATGGGATTTTAGGGATTAGGGACTAGGGATTAGGGGTTAGTAGAAAGCATAAAAATCCCGTTTTGTAGCAAAATCCACGATAATCCTTTAATTTGAGTTTCAATTTTTCGACTAATCCCTGGCCCCTGTTCCCTAATCCCTCTCAAGTTTTGCATCTGCAAAACTTGAGTTGTAACCAGGCCCTGTATATGTTAAAATAAGGTTACAAACCTGAAGAAAGCGAGGTGCGGTATGAGCGGAAGCGTGACCATCTCCATAGGCGGTATGACGTGCGCCGCCTGCGCTGCGCGGGTCGAAAAGGCGATTTCAAAGATGGATGGTGTGGAAAGCGCGTCGGTGAACATTGCAACGGAAAAAGCCACCGTGACATACGATCCTCAACTGACCCGAGCTTCGGCTATCAGAGAAACCATAGAAAAAAGCGGATATACAGCGCTGCCCGATTTAAAAGAAAATGCGTTGGAGGGGGACAGGACCCGTAAAGAAAAGGAAATCAGAACGCTGCAGACTAAGCTTATCATATCCGCCGCGCTGTGTCTTCCGCTTTTCTATATCGCTATGGCGCCTATGATAAGATTCGTCGATCTGCCGTTTCCGGGATTTTTGGATATGACAGAGCATCCTCTTGCTTTTGCGCTGTTTCAAATGGCGCTGACTATCCCCATAGTAATCGCGGGGTACAGATTTTACACTGTCGGCTTTAAGGCAATGTGGCAGCGCAGCCCTAACATGGACTCGCTGATCGCCATAGGCACTTCGGCAGCGGTTTTATATAGCCTGTACAACACTTTTCTCATAGCGCAGGGTAACACCCACGCCGCACATCTGCTTTATTATGAAACGGCGGGCGTGATTGTTACGCTGATCCTGCTCGGCAAGACGTTGGAGGCCATATCAAAAGGTAAAACAAGCGAAGCCCTGAAGAAGCTCCTCGGCCTTGCACCAAAAAACGCGATCATCATACAGGATGGCGAAGAAAAAGAAATACCCATCGAAGAAGTTGAGCCGGGCGATATAATCCTGGTCCGGCCCGGCGCTAAGATCCCTGTGGACGGCACGGTGACCGAGGGCCATTCTGCGGTGGATGAATCCATGCTGACAGGTGAGAGCATACCGGTAGATAAAACCGTAGGGGCGCCCGTATATGCCGCCACGATCAACACAACCGGCGTTTTCAGGTTCCGCGCGGATAAAGTGGGGAGTGAAACGGCTCTGGCGCAAATCATCAAGCTGGTGGAGGAAGCTCAGGGTTCCAAAGCGCCGATAGCCGCTATCGGCGACAAGGTCGCCGCATGGTTTGTCCCTATCGCGTGCCTGATCGCGATCATATCGGGCGTTGCGTGGTTCATTGCCAAGGGGGACATTGAATTTGCGCTGACCGCGTTTATAGCGGTTCTTGTTATAGCCTGCCCCTGCGCTCTCGGTTTGGCGACACCCACGGCTATCATGGTCGGGACGGGCAAAGGCGCGGAAAACGGCATTTTGATCAAAAGCGGCGCGGCGCTGGAAATCGCGCATAAGATAACCATGATCGTACTTGACAAAACCGGCACGATCACCGAGGGTAAGCCGATGGTGACAGACGTGCTTACCGCCGGGGGGATGCCGGCCGATGAACTTCTGCAAATCACGGCTTCCTCGGAAAAGAGTTCCGAACATCCTCTTGGTCAGGCAATAGTTGACGGCGCAGTTAAAAAGGGACTCGAATTCCTCCCGGCGGAGGACTTCAACTCCATCCCCGGCCGGGGCATTGAGACTGTGATAGGTAATCAGCGCATCCTTGCGGGCAACAGAAAACTAATGGATGAGAGAGGCGTCTCCCTCACCGCTTTGGAACATGAATCCGACAGGCTGGCAAATGAAGGCAAGACGCCCATGTACGTCGCCGTTGACGGAAATCTCACGGGTATAGTAGCCGTCGCCGACGTTGTGAAGCCAAACAGCAGTTCCGCCGTTGATGTTCTGCATAAAATGGGCATAGAGGTTGCCATGATCACGGGCGACAACAAGAAAACAGCAGCCGCTATCGCAAAGCAGGTCGGCATTGACAGGGTGCTTGCCGAGGTGCTTCCTCAGGACAAATCCAGAGAGGTGGCAAAACTGCAAACGGCCGGACACAAGGTAGCGATGGTAGGCGACGGCATAAACGACGCACCCGCACTGACACAGGCCGACATTGGCATTGCTATCGGCTCCGGCACGGACGTCGCCATCGAGTCTGCCGATATTGTGCTTATGCGCTCCGAGCTTTTGGATGTGCCGACGGCTATCCAGCTCAGCAAGAAAACGATCACCAATATAAAACAGAATCTCTTCTGGGCGTTTTTATACAATTCGACGCTGATCCCCGTAGCCGCCGGCGTGCTGTATATCTTCGGCGGCCCGATGCTCAACCCGATGCTGGCCGCCGGCGCAATGGGCATGAGCTCATTATCTGTCTTATCAAACGCGTTGCGGCTGAAGCGGTTTAAGCCCTTGCGGCTTACAGCCGCAAGGGCCAGGGATTAGGGATCAGGGATTAGGGATCAGGGGCTAGGGATCAGTCCGATGGCTTTATAATTATGCATTATGAATTATGCATTATGAATTGCGGCTTGTCCGCATCAGGTACAAATAAAAATAACGGAGGGATCGAAATGGCCTCAAACACTTATGACAAGCCGCTAGCTATAGAACCGATTGATCGGGAGTGGGGGGTCGGGATATCCGGCCTGAGCGAAGACCCTTCTCCTTTTCCGCGCATCAACAGAATGCTTAAGCGCAACAAGGAAACGGACTCCACAGCGGATGCGCATCGTGCGCTGATCGTCACCGAATGCTTTAAGAAGTATGCTATGCACCCGCAGAATATCAAATGGGCGCTTACTCTGCGCGAGGTGTACGAGCGGGTACCGATAGGCATCTGGCCTGAGGAACTGATTGTTGGCGAGTTAGCCGCGCCGCCTAATTCGGCGCCGGTTTATCCGGAATTCTCGATAGAATGGCTTTGTGACGAACTCTTAACCCGCCCTTTTGAAAACCGCAGGAATGACCGCTATGTGATCGATGAACAAACAAAGAATGATATTCTGTCTATCCGGGAATACTGGAAAGGCAAGACCCTCTCCGAGGCGACGCTGGCGACATACAACGAATGCGAGAAGAAAGGCGGGCATCTCGGAGCGGCGGTGTTGCTGGAAGACCTTTACATCTACGCGGGCATAGGGCATGTGACGGCGGACTACGAAAAACTGTTCAGTGTCGGTTTTGGCGGGATACGCCGCGAGATTGAGGAGCGGTCGTCAAAACTTGACCTTACAAAGCCGGAAGAGCTGAAAAAGCAGGAGTTCTACACTGCTGAACTAATTATGCTTGAAGGCGTGAAAACCTACATAACACGATACGGAAATCTTGCCGCAGATATGGCCGAGACAGAAACTGACCCTGCCCGGAAAACAGAACTGAAGCGTGTGTCCCGCAATTGCCTGCATGTGGCCGAGGGCGCGCCGCGCGATTTTTGGGAGGCGATACAGCTCTGGCATATCGCAACAAACATGATAATCATAGAGACAAACGGCCACTCCGTAACATATGGACGCTTTGACAAAATCTTTTATCCGTTTTACAGCTCCGATATCAGCAGCGGCAGGCTCACGCGCGAGTTTATGCAGGAACTGATCGAGCATAGTTTTCTGAAAATACATGAGCTGCGAAAGATAAGAGACAAAAACGCCATTGTATTCTCGTCCGGAACTATCATGGGCGGCACGGCGCTGGACGTTGGCGGCGTAGACTCAGACGGGACCGACATAACAAACGACCTTAGCTACATGGTACTTGACGCTCACGCGCACACGCGGATACCTAACCCCTGGATGGGTGTGCGGCTGCATGGGGGTACGCCGCTTGAGTTTAAGAGAAAGGTCTTTAATGTTATCCGCATCGGAACCGGCGAACCTAAAATCTTTAATGACGAACCGATGATACAGTCGCTGATCAGCTACGGAAAGACACTTAAGGACGCCCGCAATTACGTCGGCGTGGGCTGCGTTGAACCGAGCATACCCGGAAAAACCTATGGCTGGCATGATTCGGGTTCGGTCAATCTGACAAAGATAATGCAGCTTGCCATAAACAGAGGCAAATGCATAGGATGTTCGGATAAATGCGCACAGTATTTCAAATGTGCGGGCGCCGGAGGTTCGCTGGGACCTGACACAGGCTGCCTTGGCGCTTTTAAGAGTTTTGACGAAGTGCTTGAATCATATGACAGCCAGATGAAATACTGGTGCGACCTGCTCATAACAATGATACACAAAAACGACATGACTCACCAGCGGCTCAAACCGCTGCCGTATCTGTCGCTGCTTATAGAGGGGTGCATAGAAAAGGGGATGGACGTATCCGCCGGCGGCGCGGTTTATAACGGCTCCGGCCCTCAGGCAGTTGGTATAGGCACAACGGCTGACGCCTTGTCTGTGATAAAGAAAATCGTTTTTGACGATAAAACCGTCACGGGAGACGAGCTGCTTCAGGCGCTTGAGGCTGATTGGGAAGGCTATGAGCCGCTCTACGCGCTTGTAAACTCTGACAGAATGCACCACTACGGCAACGACGACGATTATGCCGACGATATTGCAAAATATGTGATAGCGACATACTGCAAGCATATCGAACACCGCCCGACGGCGCACGGCGGCGAGTTTGCGCCCGGGGTCTACTCCGTTACAAACAACGTAATGCACGGTTCTGTGGTTACCGCAACACCCGACGGCAGAAAAGCGGGCGAGCCCGTGTCCGACTGCATCGGCCCAGCGCACACAGCATACGGTTCTCATGACCGGCGCGGTCCGACGGCAGTGGCAAAATCCGTAGCTAAGCTTGACCATGCCCGCATCGGCAACGGCATCATCTTAAACTGGAAGTTCGCGCCCGGCGCTGTGTCCGGCCTGTCAGGGCGAGACAATCTCATAGCGCTTATGGACGCTTACTATGAGCTCGGCGGTATGCAGAGTCAGTTTAGCATCATCGGGCGTGAGACGATGCTGGCCGCGCAGAAAAATCCCGAAAAATATAAAGACCTGGTCGTGCGTATTGCGGGATATTCGGCATATTTTGTCGAACTTTCACCCGAACTGCAAAGTGATCTGATAGGAAGGACAGAGTTGTCGTTTGATTAGCAAATACGGCGAGCCGCGCGCGCTTGTGACAAACATCCAGAAATACACGATACACGACGGGCCGGGCATCCGTACGGGGATTTTCTTCAAGGGCTGCAATATGCGCTGTCTCTGGTGCTCTAATCCCGAGACCATTAATCCTAAACCGCAGCTCGGCGTATACCCGTCAAAATGTCTTACACTGCAGAAGTGCGGTTATTGCCTGAATAAATGCCCGACAACAGAAAAGCGCCCCATTTGTTTTGATGACGACGGGGCGCTCAGTTCCGTGCATATGCTGCCGGAATGCGAGGGCTGCTATCAATGCGCTGAGGTGTGCCCCGGGCGCGCGATAAAGCTTTGGGGCGAATATATGACTCTCGGTAAGCTCATGAAGATCATTAAAGAGGACCGCAGCTTCTATGACCGCTCCGGAGGCGGCGTGACCCTCACCGGCGGCGAGGTCATGCTGCAGCATGAGTTTGCCGAAATGCTTCTTAAAGAGTGCAAAGAGGCGGGAATAAACACCTGCGTCGAGTCTGCGCTCAATTGTCCGGCGGAACATATGGAGAAGGTCTATCGGCATACTGACTTCGTCATCACCGATATCAAGCATATGGATCCTGCAAAGCACCGCGAATACACCGGCGCAGGTAATGAACTCATTTTAAATAACATCCGGCGCACGGTAGATTCAGGCAAAAACCTGATCATTCGTACGCCGGTAGTTATCGGGTATAATGCCGACGATATAAACATACGCGCGACCGGCGAGTTCATATGCGACGAGCTTGGCGGAAAGATCGCACAGTACCAACTCCTGCCCTACCGCAAGCTGGGCACGGAAAAGTACGATTCGCTGGGGCTAAAGTACCCCATGGACGGATATGTCCCCCCTCCGCGCGAAGTGTGGGAACCGGAACTGAAACGCCTGGCCGAAATGCTGAAAACCGACTACAAGCTGCCCGCAGCAGCGGGAACGGGGGAGGGGATAATTCATAATGCATAATTCATAATTCATAATGCATAATTAATTCGGAATTCGGAATAATGCAGAATTATGACGCCATCGGACTAATCCCTAGTCCCTAATCCCTTATTGCTAAAAAACCGTTTGTCCTTCTACTTCTGTCGCCAAGGCTTTGAGGGATTTCTTTACGAGGTCGTATCTTAGTTTGTATTCGTCCTCTTTGGAGAGGGACGGGTCTCC
>Ga0099364_10005265_pt1 | contig 19288 bp, 17 predicted proteins | sample TergutTh196P3_FD_73070 | JGI IMG/M metagenome (GOLD analysis project Ga0099364, IMG submission 73070) | Microcerotermes parvus P3 segment gut microbial communities from Pointe-Noire, Republic of the Congo - Th196 P3 | ecosystem: Host-associated > Arthropoda: Insects > Digestive system > Gut ...
ATAAGATTTATTGTTCTTAATTCAAAGTTTTCGCGCTCAACCATTTCCTTCATGCCAATCTCAGCCAGGGTATACTGTAACTGACCTGTAATTTCATAAATAACAGGAGTATGACCTTGAGCCACAAAAAGAAGGGCAGACGTGATCCTTCTTTCCATTGAAAGTCCTGAGACAGTAGGACCGCTGCCTCCTCTCTGGCTTTGCATAAAATCATACATATCCATGGGCCTAATAACCCTAAAACCTCTATGTCCTTCCACAACCAGTGTTCCGTAGGGAATGCCTTGATTATCACTGTCATATCTTAAAACCCTGTTTGGATTTCTTTCCGGATCAAGAACTTCCAGTCTGATGTTCCGGCTGCGATTCAAATAAAGATTAATAATTTCGATTAACTGTATGTTTTCATCTCCGGCACGCCAGAAACCATAAAAAACAACAGGTGACTCTATTTGATCGATTACCTGTATGCTTTGATCGGTCAGGGAATAAAGCCCTCCGTCAGTAAGATCAATCTGCAGGGGAAGTTGTCCAAAAACCAGATTTAAAAGAATAAGGCCAATTATAACTGCCAATGTTATTATTACAGCATAACCGCCGTATCTTACCTGTTTTGTCCGGAAGGATTCCAGAATATTTTTTAAACCTTTTATTTCTTTCATTTTAAGCTCCTAATTCCATCGGCGTTTTTCAATTAGCCTTACTGTCAAAAAGAGGAAAAGGCCGCTAAAGGATATATAATACAAAAGTGCATCAAACTTAAGTAATCCCAAAGTAAAATTCTGATATCTGCGGTTAAGCGAAAACCAGCCAAGAAAGTTCTGTAAAAAACCAGCGTAAACACTTCTAAACCTGGGAGTATAACCGCTTGAATAAAAATAAAGAAAAAGAATGACTGCAGCTGCCAGAATTGCTGTTACAAGAACAATAAACCAGTTTCTTGTATTTAAAAAAAGGAAAAGTATAAACATTAATGCCAGTATACTTGCAGAAATTACCCCGGCAAATGTATCAGACGGAACTATCTGGGTAATGGGGTCAATAAGCCAGATTACAAATAACGAAAAGAATGTGACCAATGCTGCTGTAAGCTGGTTTTCTGTACTTGCGGAAATTAAAACACCTACTGCAATATAGCATGCTCCCAAAAACAAAAAACCTATATAACTTCCTGCAGTTTCCCATACCAGAAGATCGCCGTAAATTCCAATTACAACTGCATATAGTATTGTTACAACAAGTGTCATTGAATAAACAACCAAAGCTGCCAGAAATTTACCCAGGACTATTTCTGTAATGGATATGGGGCATGTCAAAAGAAGCTGATCTGTTTTTTGGCGCTTTTCTTCGGAAAAAAGCTTCATGGTTAAAAGCGGAACTCCAAAAAGATAAATAAAAAGAACATTCCCCAAAAAACCGGAGTAATGAGAACTTTGCGAAAAAAGATTGCCCAAAGTAAAGAAAAGCCCTGTAATTAAAAGAAACAATCCCATGTATACACTGCCAATGGGTGTAAAAAAATATGCTTTTAATTCCCTTTTAAAAATCGCAATCATCCTGCTGCCTCCTCTTTAGTTGTCAGGTCAAGGAAAATATCCTCAAGGCTCATATCAAGTGAGCGCATCATTAAAATAGGCATTTGTGCAGAAGCCAAAGCCTTGAACAAGTCTCTGCGTATATCTACATCTGAAGCAGCTTCTGCTATAAATTCCACTGTCCCTGCTTCATTTGATTCCTTAAAGTCAAGTTTCTGTACAGATGAAAGCTTTGAAAGAGCTTTTGAAACTTCAGCCTCAGAACCGTCAACACGCAGCTGTATGTGAGATCCGCCAAGCAGCCTTTTAGCCAGGTTTTCCGGTGCATCGTCTGCAACAATAATGCCATTGTTTATAATAAGCACGCGTTTGCACACCGCGCTTACTTCGGGCAAAATATGGGAGCTTAGAATAATCGTGCGATCCTTCCCAAGCTCCTTGATAAGATCCCTTATTTCCAGTATCTGTTTTGGGTCAAGGCCCGCCGTGGGTTCATCCATAATCAGAATTTCCGGGTCCCCTATCATGGCCTGTGCCAGTCCCACGCGCTGCTTATAGCCTTTAGACAGATTTTTAACAAGCCTTTTTGACACATCATCAATCCCGACTATATTCATAATTTTATTTATTCTGTCGGATTTTTCTGATTTTGGAATTTTTTTAATGTCTCCTGTAAAAGAAAGGTATTCATTTACTGTCATGTCCATGTAAAGAGGCGGGTTTTCCGGCAAATACCCGATATTTTTTTTAATTTCCAATGGAAACTCCAGAATATCCATCCCATTTATTTTAACAGTTCCTTCTGTTGACGAGAGATAACCAGTAAGAATATTCATTGTTGTGGATTTTCCAGCTCCATTTGGCCCAAGAAAACCAACAATCTCTCCCTTGTCAATTTTGAAACTGGCATTATTAACCGCAATGTGCGGACCGTAACGCCTGACCAGGTTAATAACTTCAATCATGCTGACTCCTTCGAATTTAAAAGATATTAAATTAAAAAAAACACTTTTAACTGTTGAAAAAGAATTATAAAAGTTAGATAGTAGTATATAAGTAAATAAAGTATTAATACAAGGAGATCATACATGGGAGAAAACGATTCTGGGGCTCCCCAGAACGATAACCGTAATCAGCAGGATCCCGGCCCTCAGTTTCCTTTTGGAGGCGGAGGAAGCGGAGGCGGACCCAAACTTCCCAACTTAAAACCCTTTGGCGGCTGGAAATTCTCCATTATATATATACTTATTCTTATAATAGGGCTAAGCCTTTTTAACTATGTGTTTTTAAACAGGGTAAACCCTGCCATAGATTTTTCTGAATTTAAGGCCAGGATAGAAAGCGGCGAAATAAAGCGAGTGGAGCTGTCAGAATCCTACTTTACAGGTTATACCACAGTTGAAAGACGGGATAGTTCATCAAGACCCATGATAAGAACACCCTACACTCAAAGCTCCGAACCTGTGTACAGAACAGTTCCCATAAATGATCCGGATCTTATAAAGCTGATGGATGAAAAAAACGTTGCTTATTATGCGGTTTCACGCGAAGGCAGCGCTGTTCTTAATATTATTTTTTCCTGGGTTCTTCCAATTGCATTCTTCATATTTATATGGCGATTTATTATGAAGCGCATGGGAAATATGGGCGGCAATGTACTTTCTGTAGGCCAAAACAGGGCAGTTATTGTAGCAGAAGGGGACATCAAGACCCGTTTTACTGATGTTGCAGGGGTGGATGAAGCCAAAGAAGAGCTTGTTGAAGTTGTTGACTTTTTAAAAAGCCCCCAAAAATACACAGAAATTGGCGGAAAAATCCCCAAAGGCGTGCTTCTTGTAGGCCCGCCTGGAACAGGTAAAACCCTTTTAGCCAGGGCAGTTGCCGGAGAAGCCGGGGTTTCGTTTTTCAGAATATCAGGTGCGGAATTTGTAGAAATGTTTGTTGGGGTTGGAGCTGCACGTGTACGCGATCTATTCAAGCAGGCTAGGGAGAAAAAGCGCTGCATTATTTTTATAGATGAGCTGGACGCTATCGGGAAAAGCCGTATTAACAATATAGGCGGCGGAAATGACGAGCGCGAACAAACCCTAAACCAGCTTCTTGTTGAGATGGATGGCTTTGATGCCACAGCAGGGCTTATTATCCTTGCAGCCACCAACAGGCCGGATGTACTTGACCCTGCGCTTCTAAGACCTGGCAGATTTGATCGCCAGGTGCTTGTTGACAGGCCTGACCTTAAAGGCAGGGAAGCAATACTCGAAATTCATGCGCAGCCTGTAAAACTATCACCAGATGTTGATTTAAATTCAGTTGCAAAAATTACATCCGGCTTTTCCGGCGCAGATCTGGCCAATATCGTGAACGAAGCAGCGCTTCTGGCAGTGCGCGGGGGCCGGCAAATGGTAACCCAGGCTGATTTTGACGAAGCTATTGAAAAAACCGTTGCAGGGCTCCAAAAAAAGACCCGTGTCTTAAAAGCAGAAGAACGCCGTCTTACAGCCTATCATGAGGCAGGCCATGCCCTTATAGCAGCCCTTACCCCAAATGCTGATCCTGTTCAAAAAATTTCCATTATTCCGCGAGGCATGGCTTTGGGTTATACAATGCAAATGCCTGTGGAAGACAGGTACACAATCACCCAGTCGGACCTTCTTGGAAGAATTGACATACTTCTGGGAGGCCGCATTGCTGAAGAAATGATCTCCGGCGAGTTCTCCACAGGCGCTGCAAATGATCTGACAAGAGCCACAGACATAGCCAGAAAAATGATCACCGACTACGGCATGAGCGAGCGCTTCCGCCATGTTGCCTTGACATCAAGAGGTGCCGGAATGTTAGGCCCTGAAAGGCAGCAGGAACCCATGTTTCAGCGGGAATATGCAGAAAGCACACAGCAATATATTGATGAAGAGATCGCGCGTATTGTTGACACGCAATATGCAAAAACCCAAGAATCCCTTAACAAAAACCGCGACCTGCTCAATCTTGTTGCAGAAAAACTTCTGGAAAAAGAAACCCTTGATGAAAAGGAATTCAGGGAGCTTATAGGACTTGGACAAAAAACCGGAGTTTTTGCCTAATTAAAGTTTATCGATAATGTGGACACATTAAAACATATCAAGATGGGTCAAAAGCTGTATATCACTCATTAAAATGACTTCCGGCCTGTATTCAAAATGCATGGTGTCATAAAACAGCCATTTTCCTCCCCAGACAAAACCAAAGGCCTCAAATGCCCTGATCACCTCCAATGGAGGATGGTAACGTCGTGTATAAGGAACTGTCCACCAATCAGGGGTATGCTGTGAAGTCCATTGCCAATATATCTCTCCCCTCTGGGTTCTTGGAAGTATGTCTATGGCTGCGCCATAAGCATGAAAACTCCTGCTTTGAGTGGCAGAAATATTCCGCCAGTTCCAGCCTGTAACAGTGCCAATGGAGTCTATCCACTGGCGTACTGCTGTATTTGTTCTTGCTTCTGCAAGAATTCTTTCTTCTACAAGGCTTATCTGGCTGAGTATTGAATAATGCAGCATTATGGAATGTCCCAAAAACCGGATCTGCTTTACCCTGTCCCATGATTCATTCTGGTTGCGTATGCGCCACAAAGCCTCAAAAAAATACTGGGGCCTGCGAATACTTGTCGCGGCTGGCTGCTGAAGGCTTTGCATTCTGCTGCGCATACGCGCTGTTTCTTCTGCAGTGGGCAGGGTCCATGGCGGTAAATCCGCGGTATAATTATAAAAAGGTATGTTTGAATACTCCTCCACCCTGTGCCTAAGGTTTTCTGGAAGCATCCTGCCTTCTGCATAATAAAAATACTGTCCTCCCAATGAGACTGCCCAGTCTCCGTTCTTGTATACTGCCGGCCCTACTCTGTCTGGATAGGCTGCGGATATGGCTTTCATAACCTGTTCAGCGCGGCTTTGAGCCTCTGCACTTGAGTCTTGAGGGTTCTCATGGAGAGCAGCGTTTGTTTGCAGGGAAGAGTTCGGAGCGCTTGCAGATGGGTTGATTCTGTCAGTAATGGCTGCTGCGCAAAGAAATTGGGCAATAAATATCAAAATTAGAATAATTGTTTGTTTTTTATTGACCATAAAAAATTATACCTTTAATTTTATCAATACAGCAAGTGTTTTGCAGCCAAGCATACACGCTACATATAGCGTAGGTCTGACCAGCAGGTACACTAGGTGAAATTGGTGACTGACACCCCTGACACCTTATTAGCGCGGCAATAGGTGCAGCCAAGCACATGAACATGTGAACGCTGCAAAATATGATGAGAGCGTTCAAACAAACGGCAGATAAGGACTTCTTCACCAATTAAAATATGATTGCAAACCGGGCAAACACGCTCCTGTTCTCCTGCCATACAATAAATACATCCCTTGATATGCATAAAACGGTCTTTTCCGCCATTAAGTGATGGAAAAGCTATGGATTTAACCAATAATCCTTCATCAAGCTTGACACTGCAAACAGGACAGGTCTGCGGGGCACCGGGATAACTGGTTTTTAGGTTATTTTTCCTCTTTTTTCCTGATAAAATGCCGGATCCTTCAGCCTCAGCCCCGGAACCCATGCCTATAAACAGTGTATATCCAAACCATAAAAGGAAAACACCAATAATAACCAGGAAAAAAACCTGAAAAAACTGTCCCATCTCTATATTATCGGTATACTTGAATGAATTGATTCTTATAAAGAGGCTATTTCAAAACTGACCGAGTTTTGAAATAGGCTTAAGATTAATGGGAATTCAGCCGATCTTGATATTGTACTTGACATATCTGGTAAAAGATGATAAATTTATATTAAGTAAACAAATCATTCTTTTATGCCGATAATCGAGGATAGGAAGGATATGAGCATGACAATCGACAGGGTAGGTTCAGTAGACCCCATTCAGCCCAACAAGAAACCAGGGCGTGCAAACCAGGTCAACCAGACACCCGGATCAGATTCTATAAGCATCTCTTCAGAAGCAGTACAGAGAGCAGAACTGCACCAGGCAAAAGAACTTGCTTCTGCTGCTCCGGATGTACGTGCTGACAGGGTTGAAGAACTCAGAGCTAAAATAAATGATCCAGCCTATATTAATTCTGAAGTAATTAACGTTACGGCAGACAGACTTATAGATGCTCTTTTTGGATAAGCTCCAAAAGAGCTAAGCCACATTAAGTGGCACTGCTTTATGCTAGCTGCAAAAAGCAGCAAACTCCCTTGCACGGCAGGGTTTAGGAGAATACCAGGCGGAACCTTAACACCATGTGTTGCGGGTTCCGCTTTTTTTTTGGAGAGTATTTATGTTAGATATGGTTTATAGACTGGACCCGGAAATAATCTTAGGGCAGGGCTCGCTGAGCAGGGCTGGAAGTATATGCAGTGCCCGCGGCGGAAAAGTCCTGATAATAAGCGAACAAGGAATGTATGATGGAAATGCCATTGGCCGGCTTGAATCAATATTAAGAAGTTCAGATGCAGATTCCATTCTCTTTGACGAAGTTTCCGCACAATCTTCATCAGATATTGCACAGGATGCTGCAGATTTAGCCAGAAAATCCCGCTGTAGTTTGATAATGGGCTTTGGAGGCTTAAAAACCCAGGCAATTGCCAGGATGACTGCTGTAGCTGCTGCTTCAGATTTGAGTGTTTTTGATCTGCTTGACGGAAAAAGAAGTGAAAGCTCTTTTCTTCCTTACATTGCGATTCCAGCCATTGATGCAGACCCCTTTATGTTTGCAAATTATTTTCTGGCTCTGGATCCAAGGGATCGTTCAATCAAAATGATTAAGACTCCGGCTGGAATGTGTAATGCAGTTATAATTGACAGTGTATTATATGGAAACAGTTTTTCAAATGAAAAATCTATTGCTACAGCTGCTTTTGACGGATTTTGCACAGCAGCAGAAGCCTATTGCTCGTCAAAAGCCAATGCTTTTTCTGATGGGCTTTTGGAACAATCACTTGCTCTTTACAGCAGCATAATTAAGTCCAAACTTGATAACCCAGGACCTCTAATTATAGAGTCCTGGATAGATGCTTCATTCCTTTCAGCCATGGGGTCTTCCATTAGCAGCCCGGGCATAGGCACTGCTTTGGCCTATTCCATAAGCGGGAAGTTTCCAGTGGCAAAAACCTGGTGTTCTACAGTAATATTGCCGCATATATTGGAAAAACTGACAGCAGTCAAACCTGATAAAATGGCAAAAATCGCAGCAAATATGGGAGAACCAGTCGAAGGGAGCTCTATTGCAGAGGCTTCTGCAATGGTGACAGACACCATAAGGCATTTTATGGGCTTACTGCAAGTCCCTGGCAGGCTTAAGGAGTTCAATTTAATCCTGGATCACCTTGGACCAGCTGCAGAAGCAGCACGAGAACTGGAATTTGTATCTTATACACCATGGACTGTTGCTTCGGAAAATGCCTTTGATATAATAAAGCTGGCATTCTAAATACTTTTTTACGATGATTCCGCTGTATAGGCTTCAAAAACTTCCTCCAACTCAATCAAGGCTTAAATGTGCAAAAATGTTCCGGGAAGCGGAAAACAAGATACTCCTTTGCAATTCAATAACTGGAAAGGAACTGATCTATTTACTGGATGTTTTGGTCTTTTGTATAAGCTTTTCCAATGAACGCAGCGCAAATGCTTTGACAGATATTTTAAATGAGTTAAAGCAGAACACCAGCGGGCTAGAAGGCAGCGGGCTAGAAGGCAGCGGGCTGGAAGGTAACGGACAGAAAGGCAGCCTTAGACGCAGCCTTAATAATATTCAGCATATTTTACTTAGTGAGCTTGACCGTTATCCTTCTGAATGGGATTTTGATAAATCAGATTCCACTGGCGCTCTAGATCCAATAAAACGCAAGGTTTTTCCCGGAGTGCAGGTTTATCTGGAAGACATACGCTCGCCATTTAATGTTGGAGCAATTTTCCGTACAGCAGAATCATTTGGAGTTGAAAAAATTCTACTCTCCCCTTTTTGCGCAGACCCAAATCATCGCCGGTCTTTGAGAACTGCAATGGGCTGTGTTTCCATAATGCCCTGGTCCAGACTAGAAAATGACCCATTTGCAAAAGAGCCATTTGCAAACGTACAAACATCAGTATTTGCCCTTGAAACCAAGGGAAAAAATGCAGAGGAGTTTCCTTTTCCAAGCCAGGGCATTATGATAGTTGGCTCTGAGGAGCTGGGGGTCAGCCCGGCTGGTCTTGCAAGGGCAGATGCTTCTTTAGGCAGACTGAGCATACCTATTTTTGGAGCAAAAGGCTCTTTGAATGTATCAGTTGCTTTTGGGATTGCCATGCATGCCTGGGCATTAAAAATACCGCATTGAGATTTTAATGTTGAAAGATTTATTAAAAAACTATATAATAATTATAAAGAGAGAATTATGGCACAAAATAATATCTTACATGGAGATTTAGACCCTGAAATAGCTGCTTTGCTTGGTACTGGTGAGCCAACAAATGAAGCAGATAATTATATTCCTGATTATTCCTCTATTTTTGATGATCCCACCATGGAAGAACCCCTTGACTCTGATAAAGATGATGGAAGCATAAGCTTTGAAAAATTCCCTGTTATAAACAAAAAACTCGAAGACAGACCAATTCATAAAGCCTTTGATGATCCCAATTATTACAAAACAGCTCTTGCCGGAGAAGGGGATATAACACAGCGTGTTCATTCCATACTTCAAAAATTTACACAAGCCAAGGATCCAAAAGACAGGGGCGTGTTCCGTCAGCAATTTATAACAGCATTCTGGGATTTTTTTAAAGGCGTTGCAAGAAAAGCACCTTTTAGCATGCAAAAGCCCAAAAAATACCTGCTCCGCTTTGGCCTGCTTCATCCTACTTTTCTTAGCCCGGAAAACCGCAGTCTTTTTTCCAGGGTAATCGAAGAAAATCCCTATAATCAGCCTGTGTATTACCTTGATGAATGGTTAAAAGCAGTAGGAACCGGAACTGTACGGGCTTCTACTACAGATGAAGTAAAAGTGTCCAGAAGCAACAGCGCTGCGCGTTTGCAGCAGCATATGGAAAAAGCCCAGGGGAAACTGGATGGTGCAAAAAACCTCTTGCGCGCAAAGGATGAAGAAAGAAGAAATACCGAGGATATATTAAAAAAACATATAAATCATATTATGGAACATGCCAGGGAAGATGATATATCATTTGTTTCTTCCTGTTATAACGAAGGGCAAAAACGGGCATTTAGTGATGTTCAGGATATGCTTAAAAACCTGTTAAAAATCGACCGCGACAAGGAAATCTTTTTTAGGGATTTTTATAATTCTGAAGATGAAGCCCGCAACCTGCGCGAAAAACTGGAACAAGAGGGTGCTGCTGCTGTAGATGTCGGTGCTGTGGACACAGAATTTCAAACAGCAAGGCAGATGGCCAAAATGACCATAGGCCGCCAGGGCAATCACTTCCCGATTCTTATGAATGATTATTTCCATTGCCATCCAAATGATCTGGGGACAAGAGAAAATGTTCTTTCCATAATGGCATGGGTAGAAAGCATTGACCCGGAGGCTTTTTGCAGAACATATAAAAACCGGCTTAACAGGATTATTCCTTATGTTATACTGCTGCCAACTTACGGAGATTATGGTATATGCTGGGAACCCTTTGACAAGTTTAACCGCGCAACAAGCCGTGGCCGCATAGCTATTCCCATGTACCCAAAAAGCCTGCAATCTGCCGTGTTAACAGGAATAGCAGATTTCCGCTGGCAGGTAGCCAAGGAAAAAGCATCTTTTTACTGGATGGAAGAAGGCATAACAGGGAACTATTATCAATGGTTCCAAAAAATGAAGATGAAAGGTGATGTAAAAGATTTCTTTATGGCTGACTATATAACCTGGATAACAAAAGAAAGCGAAGGCACCCAGAGACTTGATAAAGACCTAAGGGGTATGTTCTGGCGGCATGTGCCTTTCTCTCAGCCCATAAAAGATAAACTTAAAAACCGCAATTATGTTTACCAGGAACTTTACCAGCGCGATGTAAACCGTGCCATGTCTGACGGTTATTAAAAACATAAATGTCTTTTTTATACGAAATTCATTTACATACAATGCAGGCCAGCGGCTGTGCAAGATCTCCAGGCCGTGATTATATAATACGCTATCAGGATATGGGTTATTCAGGAATAATCGTAACCGACCATTTTTACAATGGCTACAGCGCAGTTGATAAAAGGCTTCCCTGGGATGCATGGGTTCACAAGTTCTGCAGCGGTTACGAAGACGCACTAAACGAGGGCATACGCAGGGGTTTTGATGTGTTTTTTGGCTGGGAGGAAACATTTGACGGTGATGATTATCTTGTCTACGGCCTTGACAAGAAATGGCTTTTGGAACATCCCGAGTCAATACACTGGACAAGGAAAAAGCAGTTTGAAAAAGTAAAACGCTATGGCGGCTGTATTGTTCAGGCTCATCCGTTTAGGCAGTACAATTATATACGCAGGGTATCACTTTCGCTTGCAGCAGATGCAGTGGAAGCAGGCAATAGAGGAAATGCCCAGGGTTTTGATGCGCTGGCTTACAGGTATTCTCAGCAGGCAGGATTATTGGCGCTGGCAGGGACTGACATGCACAATGCCTATGACATACAAAAGGAAAACTGCTTTGGCACATATTTTGATAAAAAACTTGAATCAATTCATGATTTTGTAAATGCCTTAAGGGATGATAAAAAAGATATAAGAAAGTGTAATATAAACGGAGTAAAAGTACCAAAAGACCGATTTAATTTATATAGAAATGAAAGAATAATACTCCCTGTTGATCTATATGATAAAAATAACAACAAGGTCAATATTAATATAAAAAACTTTTTGGGTCTTGAGTGACTTTACCTTATTTCTTTGCCAGATACTTCCGCATATCAATTGCAACTGCAATAAGAATGATAAAACCCTTGATGATATACTGCATACTTGATGAAACACCAAGCCATTGCAGGGCAACGCTTATTATCTGTAAAAGTATTACACCGGTTACTATACCGCTTATCTTACCTGTGCCTCCTGTAAAGCTTACCCCGCCAATAACACAGGCAGCTATGGCGTCAAGCTCTGCATTTACACCGGTTGTAGGGCCATTGGAACCAACACGGGCAGCTTCTATAAAGCCGGAAAACCCATAGAGTATTCCTGCCATCATAAAAATATAGATAGTGGTTTTCATTACAGAGATGCCGGAAACATTGGCTGCTTCTACGTTTGCACCTACAGCATACATATTCTTACCCAGGGTTGTCTTATTCCATATAAACCACATTATTATTGTGGCAGCAATGGCATAAAATACATACAGGGGTATTGCATCACCGCCAAAGTTTACTGTGTACTTGACTACATCCTGGTATTCCGGGGTAAGGCCGGATATGGGGCCACCGCCGTTTGTACCTAATTGTACATAAACCAAAACAAGACCGAATAAGATAAGCTGTGTTGCAAGAGTTACAATAAAGGGGTGCAGTTTGAACTTTGCTGTACAAAAACCATTAAAAGCCCCGAATGCTGCACCAACTCCCATAGAAAGCAAAAGCACCAAAATAATGGGAGGAGCTACCATGTCCGGAAACATTTTTACACTGAATTGTTCTACAGGTAATTGCAAAAGTGATGCACAGATACAGGCTGTAAACCCCATAATCCTGCCAGCAGAGAGGTCTGTACCGGTAAGTACTATAATACCGCCAACACCAAGAGCAAGGAACATTGCTGCTCCGGCTCGTCTAAAAATGTCTATGATGGAAGAGAAAGAGAGAAAAGTACTGGAAAAACCCTGCCGTATACTATATATCTGTACATATATAACAACCATAATAATAATAATATATATGGCGTTACGGACGAGGAAATCTGCTAACCTCAACAATTTTTCTCTTGAACTAAGGTTTTTATAGTTCTGCATGCGGAGCTTTAACTCATCCTGTAGGCTTGTTATGGCCTTCATACTAATCCTCCTATAGTGGTCTCAAAAAATTGCTTACACACATTTTGCCGCCAGGGTCATGATTTCTTCTTGATTTGTCTTCTTTGCATCCAGATTACCTGTAAGAAAACCGCCGGACATAACTATTATCCTGTCGCAAACACCTAGTAATTCCGGCAGTTCACTGGATACCATAATAATGGAGTTTCCTTTTTTAGCCAGATCGATCATAAGCTGATATATTTCGTATTTTGCACCTACATCTATACCGCGCGTGGGTTCATCAAGCAGAAGTATATCCGGGTGTGTCAAGAGCCAGCGCCCAAAAATGGTCTTCTGTTGATTGCCGCCGGAAAGAGCGCGAATCAATGTCTTTTGACTGGGTGTCTTTATCCTGAGTGTTTTAATAGCCCATTCAGCATCAGCTTTCATTTTAGTATCGCTTATATATAGTTTAAACTGCTTATATTTTTTTATACTTGCTGCAGTAACATTTTCTCGAATATTGAGGATGCTGAAAATTCCTGTTAAGCGCCGTTCTTCTGTTAACATTGCAAAACCATGTTTAATGGCATCCCTTGAATGTTTAATATTTAATTCCTTGTTATTTTTCATTATTTTACCTGATTTTAAGGTAACCAGGCCAAATATACCTTCTACAAGTTCTGTACGTCCTGCGCCCATAAGGCCGGCTATCCCAAGTATCTCACCCTTATGCAGTTCAAAAGAAACATCTTTAAGATTGTCCTTGTACTGGGCTGTAAGACCTTCAACTTTAAAAACCACATCTCCAGGCTCATTGTCTTTTGGAGGGAAGACATTGTCCAGTTCGCGGCCTACCATCATGGTTATTATTTTATCTGTAGTTAGTTTGGATGCAGGGGAAGTGTCTACAAGTTTACCATCCCTAAGAACTGTTACTTCGTCAGAAATACGCAGGATCTCGTTCATGCGGTGTGATATATATATAATGCCGCAGCCCTGATCCTTTAAATTTTTTATTATACGGAAAAGATGTTCGACTTCAGCTTCTGCCAGGGATGAAGTTGGTTCGTCAAGAACAATAATTTTGCTGTGATGCGATACTGCTTTTGCTATTTCTACCATCTGCCTCTGAGCCACTGAAAGGGTTTTAATAATGGCTTTAGGGTCAACGGGTATTTCAAGCTTGTTAAATATATCCTGAGTGTTTTCAAGCATTTTTTTATGGCTTACATATATGGGCGGGAGTCCCGGAAAGCGGCCAAGCCATATATTTTCCATTACATTGCGCGTATGCACCTGATTTAGTTCCTGGTGCACCATGGACACGCCATTTTCCATGGCTTGCTTTGGGCTTGTAAAATTAACCTTTTTGCCTTCCAGAACGAATTCGCCGCTGTCCTTAAAATATATGCCAAAAAGGCACTTCATCAATGTGGATTTACCTGCACCATTTTCTCCCATAAGTGAATGTATGGTTCCAGGGCGGACATTAAGGCTGACTTTATCTAAGGCTTTTACACCAGAAAAAGATTTGCTTATCTCGTTAATTTCAAGCAGGTTGTTTTCCATAAAAAAAAAGCCCCTACAAATACCTCACACAGAGGCAGATGCCTCTGTGAAAGATATTAAATGATGTTCTTACTCAACGATGGCGTATGGTACGCGAATCTTGTTGACGCCTGCGTCAATGTTGTATGAAGAAGTACCGGCCATAAGCTCACGGCCGCCACCAACATTCTGTGCCAGTTCAAGAATAACTCTGGCCATTCCAGGTCCGTCCTGTAAGACTGTACCGGTCATTCTGCCTGCGCGGATATTTTCTAATGCAATTGGTGTAGCATCAACGCCGAAAATCGGGATAAAGTTTCCTGTTCCAGTGTTATATCCTCTTTCCCTCAATGCTTCGATTGCGCCGATTGCTGCATCGTCGTTATTGGCTAAAATAAGCTCAATAGCACCTGAGGTAAGGGAGTGGGCTGTTAAAGCTGTCCTCATCAGGTTTGATGCAATGGCTGCTGACCAGTTGGCATAAAGGAAGAAGTTGCTTATGCCGTCATTGGGATACTGGGTGCTTGTTTCATTGGCAGGAGAGGGCTGTAATCTAAGTCTGCCTTCAAGGAGCCTGTTGGCTTCCTGAACAGCATAAAGTGTGCGGCCAAAGGCTTCTGCATTTCCATGTTCGCCGCGGAGCATTATGTATCTGATGATTCCATCGCCATTAAGGTCAAAGTTTGACCTGTTGCCTGTCCAGTTTTCAGGTCTTAAGAGGAAGTTAGCAGCAGCTTGGCCCTGCATAACTCCAGCTTCGTCTGCATCTGTACCAACAAAGGCAGCATTTGCATAGGATCTGATAACTGCATCAGATACTTCACGGTTAAAGAAGATGATAGGAATATTGGCAGTTCTTGCCATATTGACGATGTTCATTGCTGTGTCTTCAGAGCCAGTGGTAACAATGTTGACGATCAACAGGTTTGTTCCCTGGGTAATGGCTGTCTGAATCATCTGAATCTGCTGGGTCTGGTTATTACCGCTGTCATGGTGGTTAAATCTGACGCTAGTAACAGCTGTTTGCTGTTCTTGGAAAGAGTTACGAACGATTGACATGAATGTATCAGCATAGTCAAACCAGAACACGTCTGCTCTGAAACCAGAGCTTGCCTGTCCGCCGCCTCCTGCAAAGGCAAATGTGCCTGCAAGAAGTAAAACTACTAATAAAAGTGCGATTTTCTTCATTAGAAAATCCTCCTTATATAAATGATGATTTATCTTTTTTTTACCGAAGATTATGCAATATCTTTAAAAAAGGCAGGAATCAGAATGAAAGACAAGCTTATTACAGAAATTCAGACAAACATGGTAAGAATACTCTCTGCAGGACAAATGGATGAACTACAACGGGTTCTTACCAATAGCCTCCATAATTTAGAAGTAACAGAGTGTAAAATGCCCAATACACAGGAATATATTGGGAGTGAAGAGGCACTCAAAATATTTATTTCAGCAAAACGCATAGAAGGATGTTCCGAAAAATCGCTAAAATACTATGATAGTACCATTTGCCATATGATAAACAGTGTTGAAAAGCCGGTGCGAGAGATAAACACTGATGATCTTCGGTATTATTTAGCAAATTTCCAGCAAGAACGTGGTTCCAGCAAAGTGACTATCGATAATATAAGACGTATTTTTTCCAGTTTTTTTGGCTGGCTGGAAGATGAAAACTATATTTTTAAGAGCCCTGTACGTCGTATCCATAAAATAAAGACAGAAAAGACCATAAAGGATACTTTTTCTGATGAAGGATTGGAAATATTACGAGATACTTGCGTAGAAAACCGCGATTTAGCAATGATTGACTTGCTCGCTTCAACAGGTATGAGGGTTGGTGAATTAGTACAGCTAAATCGTGAAGATATTAACTTTCATGAACGGGAATGTGTAGTTTTAGGCAAAGGGAATAGAGAAAGAGTGGTTTATTTTGATGCTCGAACAAAAATTCACTTGTTAAACTACCTAGATAGCCGACATGATTCCAACCCGGCGTTGTTTACCTCAATAACGAGACCAAATAAACGATTGATGATCGGTGGTGTAGAAACACGGCTAAGGGAAATTGGTAAAAAAGCAGATTTGTTCAAGGTTCATCCACATAAATTCAGGCGAACTCTGGCTACTCGTGCTATTGACAAGGGAATGCCAATAGAGCAGGTGCAACATTTGCTTGGTCATGTTAGAATAGATACGACCATGCACTATGCTATGGTCAATCAGGCAAATGTCAAGAATTCCCACAGGAAATTTATTGGATAAAGAGGATAGAGGTGAACGACTGTAAAACTGGTACTTAAAGATATTCTCACATTTCAAAGAGGATAAGATTTACCTAAATCTTTATTTAGTGGCTTAAATCAACTCAATGAATATTTCAGATGAATTCTGTGTCAGGAAATAATTATTCAAGTCAGGAAATTTTCCTTGATGAGGTAGATACAAAATTCTTTGACCATCCAGCGGAGGCGTAAGCATTTATTTCCTGTTCAGATGTTATAAACACATTGTTGGAACGATTAATGAAGACCACATTTTCACCCGCTTTAAGCCCCAGCTTCCGGCGAATGTTAACAGGTATTGTCACCTGGACTTTTGAAGATAATCTGGCAGTATCCATAAAGTTCGCCTCCTGAATTCTTTACTTTCTTTACTTTTTATGGTTTATCTGCTGAGATTTTGAAGGTCAAGAGGTTTATTTTATAGTGGATAGCTCGCCAGATAGCAAGCGAGGCAAAAGGGTGTCGCGTAGGATGGCGAAGGTATCGCTTTCAGCTTGATTCGCAAAAACTGTACACTAACCAATTCTTGAATATTGCCTGGGTCATCTGCGCTAAATAAAGATTTATTATGCTATAGATGCTTGTTTTATGTATATAGAAATATTACATTAAAATATGCAAAAAAAGAAATTTGTTCAGGTTGGGACAGGCGGCAGAGCTCAGCTGTTCTACGAGGCCATAGCCACAACATACAGGGACAGGGCAGAGCTAACAGCTTTTTGTGATCTCTCCCCCACTCGCATGAAATATGCCAATAAACTGCTTGGGGAATTTGGAACCCCTGCAGCCAGGACATATTATTATTCGGATTTTGAGAAAATGCTGGACGAAAACAAGCCGGATGCTGTAATTGTTACCAGTGTTGACCGTACCCACCACGATTATATAATCCGGTCTATGGAAAAAGGTTATGATGTAATAAGCGAAAAACCCATGACCATTGATGAAAAAAAGGCCCAGGCAATAATAGACTGCCAGAAAAAGACAGGAAAAAAATTAACAGTTACCTTTAATTACCGTTATGCTCCCCACAACACAAAGATAAGGGAAATTATCATGGACGGCTTATTGGGAAATATTTTTTCTGTTCACTTTGAATGGCTTTTAAACACCCAGCACGGTGCAGATTATTTCCGGCGCTGGCACAGGAACAAGATAAACTCCGGCGGTCTTTTGGTACATAAATCAACCCATCATTTTGACCTTGTAAATTTTTGGCTGAATACAGTACCGCAAACCGTATATGCCATGGGAGACCTCAATTTCTATGGAATGAAAAATGCTGAGCAGCGAGGTGTCAGCAGCTTTTATTACCGCTGTCACGGAAGCGAGGCAGCTAAAGACGATCCATTTGCAATTAATATGGAAGATAATGAAGCAATGAAAGCCATGTACCTTGATGCAGAAGCAGACTCCGGCTATATACGTGACCGCAGTGTTTTCTCCGATGATATTTCAATTGAAGATACCATGGGGCTTGTTGTTCGTTACAAAAATAATGCCATTCTGACATACTCGCTCAACGCGTATATGCCCTGGGAAGGATTTAATGTTGTTTTAAATGGGTCCAAGGGCCGCCTTGAAGTAAATGTAACAGAAATGTCGTATATAAACAGCGGAGGCGATAAAAAAGACGAAGGCGCCCTTGTTGGAAAAAAAATTACCATGAACCCAATGTTCGGCAAGCCTTACGACATTTCCTGCGAAGAAGGAGAAGGCGGACACGGCGGCGGCGATATTGTGATGTTAAACGATATTTTTGGCGAACCGGAGCCGGACAGGTTTAAAAGGGCTGCCTCGCATATTGACGGGGCATATTCCATACTTACAGGCATTGCGGCAAACAAATCCATTGCATCCGGTCTTCCTGTAAACATCAAAGACCTTTTGACATTTTAAGGAGTATTGATTGGCTACACTGCATGTAATGGTTGGCCTTCCTTTTAGCGGGAAGACAACAAAAGCAAAAAAACTGGAACATAAATATAATGCCCTGCTTCTTACATCGGATATCCTGCACCAAAAATTATTTGGCAATACTGTTAATTTAAAACAACATAATAAAACCGATCATGAAAAAATAAAAAATGCTGTTGAATTAATTATGCAGGAGCATGCCTCAAAAATATTGGCCCTGGGCGTTGATGTAATACTGGATTTTGGATTCTGTTCAAGAGCTGAAAGGGATCTTTACCGCCAAAAGGCAAAAGAAATGAATGCGGATTTTAAAATTCATTATATGGATGTTCCTGTAAATGAATTGTATAAACGTCTTGAAAAGCAAAACAAAAAATCTCCTTCTAAAGTGACAGATGGATCATGCCCACTGTCCAGGGAAGAACTGGATAGATATATATCCTCTTTCCAACCCCCTTCTGCGGAAGAGCTAAAGGAATAAAAGGACGCTGCCAGCCCTTGACTCAATACCATAAAATATGGTATTATGACACCATATTTTATGGTATTACGATACCATAAAATATGAGGGGGTTAATATGGCTATAGCTTATAAAAGCAGAGTTTTAGAAAATCTCCTGGTAAAAACTGTACAGACAAGACCTTTGGTCTATTTGAATGGGATGAGACAGTGCGGAAAATCAACCCTTGTTCATAACATACCCGGCTATAAGGACTTGAATTATATTACTTTTGATAATCCCGCAAGCTTGTCTTTTGCAAAAAATGACCCGGCAGGTTTTATTGAACAGCTGCCCAGGGGCATACTCAATATAATGGATGAAGTTCAGCTTGCACCTGAATTATTTCGATATATCAAGATTGCCATAGATAAAAAACAACTTGCAGCAAAAGATCAGACCCAGTATGTGCTGACAGGCTCAGCAAATATTTTTGCCCTGCCTTCATTGGCAGATGCTCTGGTTGGAAGAATGGCAATACTGACTCTGCATCCCTTCTGTGCTTCGGAAATTAAGGGGACAGGTATAAATTTTATACAAAAACTTTGGG
>Ga0099364_10005266_pt1 | contig 19286 bp, 17 predicted proteins | sample TergutTh196P3_FD_73070 | JGI IMG/M metagenome (GOLD analysis project Ga0099364, IMG submission 73070) | Microcerotermes parvus P3 segment gut microbial communities from Pointe-Noire, Republic of the Congo - Th196 P3 | ecosystem: Host-associated > Arthropoda: Insects > Digestive system > Gut ...
TCGGCTTGGGCGGCTCATACCTTTTCCGCAGGGGAAGCGCGTTTTTATCGAAGTATCGAATGGGCAAAAGAGACAGCAGCAGCAGACCGGCGCACAGAACGCTCTCCGCCTGACCATGCAGCAGGCCGCTTTGATGGCACAGCCCAAGCAGGCCGATCAGGCCATACATCAGCAGCAGGGAGTAGAGCTTTTCGCTGTTGTTGAGCAGATATACATAGGCCTGCATCATCGGCGCGACCAGCAGGCCCATGACCGGGCCCATGGCGAAGCAAAGCCAAACACGCTGCCCCGGCAGCAGCAAAAACATGCCCGCCAGCAGAAAAAAGACGGGAGCTGTTATTTTAGCCGTCACGGCATATTTGCGCTGGGGAAGAAAGGCGATCGCAACCGTCAGGCCCAACACAAACAGCGGGTGCAAAATGCTGCGGTGGGTTTGGTTGAACAGCGTCAGGGCGGCGGGCGAAACAAAAATCCAGGAGATGTACACAAAGCCCCAGGCGCAGAAAAGGCCCCAGGCAATCATATGCGGCAGGTGCGCCTTCCGAATCCCCTTTGGATTGGTAGCTCGCTGGATAAGGCATCGCTCCTTTGGCGTTAACGGATTGGTTCTATTATAGCATAAGAATTTGTGGAAATCAAGAAGATAAATATATTTGCACTTGACATTATGGACCGCCGGACGTATGATATATCTATTGATATCTTAAAAAAAACAACAGGGATGAGGGAGGTTTTTATAGATGAAAGGCGAAGCCAAAGAGAAAAAGAAGCTGAAAAAAGAGAAGGAGAGCAGTGCCGGCCAGAAAAAAGGCGGGGGCAGGAACGTGGCGGCCATTGCCGTCATTGCCCTGGCGCTCGCGCTCATCAGCCTGAGCGGCGCGAGCTTCTTCGGTTATCGGGAATGGCGCGGCGCCAGGGAGGCCAGAGAGGCGGGCAGGGCCATTGACCAAAGGGTCGCCGCCCTGGAGGAGGCCGCCGCCCTGGAAAAAAACCGGGAGAGCGTCGTAATCCAGATGGAGCCCCACGGTCTGGCGGCCTATATGGCGGACAGCGGTTATCTGTACACGGCCCGCTTTTCCGGCCTGCGCTACGAGAGCGGCCCGGAGGCCGCCGCCGCCGTGAAGCTGCGCGTGCCGGTCACGGTTACGATTTTCAACAACTCCGAGCAGACCATCACCGTAAAAAGCGCCGCGCTGTATCCCTGGGAAACCATCTTCGAGGAAGCCATCCGGCAGGAGTCCCTGGCAAAACAGCAGGAAAAAGGCTTTTTCGGCGAGGTCACGCAGGGGCAGCGCGACAGCTTCTCCATTGCGCCCGGCGCGTCGCATTCCATTGAAATGGATGCCCGGCTCCGGGGCGTTTACGGGCATCCCGCCATGGAGGCCGAAACGCAGCGCTTTTTTATGGCGTATTTCGGCGATTCCGCGCATGCGCTTCCCAACGCCGAAGAGGACGTCGCCGTAAAGGGCAAGGGTGTCATAAACGGCCAGGTGAACTACCTGTTCACCCAGGCGCTGGGCTTTTACTGCGACCAGAGAAGCACGCGCTTCACCCTCAGCTACGTCATTGAGACGAGCCGGGGCAATACGTTTTCCAGCAGCTGCATCATACCGTTTTGAGTTGGAGAGGGAATGACATGAGAAAACAGCTTGTTCTTGTGGGCGCGGGCGGATTTGGCCGGGAGGTCGCCTGGCAGCTGGGCCAGATCAACGATTTGAGCCAGACCTATGATATCCTGGGCTTTGTGGACGATTCGCCGGAGACAGGGGGAAAGGTTCTGAACGGCCTTCCCGTCGTCGGCGACACGGACTGGCTGCTCCGTTATCCGGGGGAGATATCCGCGGTGATCTGCGTGGGGAGCTCCAAATCCAGAAAGACCATCGCGGAAAAGCTCGGCGCCAACCCACAGATCGAGTTCCCTAACGTCATCGCCTCTGATGTCCGGTATTCCGATACGGTCAGGCTCGGCAAGGGCTGCGTCATCTGCCTGTCGAATATCTGGACGGTCAATATCACGGCGGGGGATTTCGTGGTCGCGGGCGTGGACTGCAGCGTGGGGCACGACGCTGTTATCGGGGACTGCGTGACGCTGCATCCCAGCGTCAACGTCTCGGGAAACGTAAATATCGGCCCCTGTACCGAAATCGGGACAGGAACCAACATCATACAGGGCAAGAAGATAGGCGGATACTGCGTCATCGGCGCGGGCTCGGTGGTCATCAGGGATATCCCGGAAAAATGCACGGCTGTGGGGGTTCCCGCTGAGCCGATCAAGTTTCATTTTTAGGCCTTGCCCCACGAATTATCTCGCGAACAGATCATTCCCGAAGGCGTCAATCGCCACAATCAGCGGAAGCTCCCGCAGCGTCAGCCGCTTGACGCTCTCGCAGCCCAGCTCGGGGAAGGCGGTCTCCCGGCAGGCGGCGACACATTGCGCGGCCAGGGCTCCCGCGCCGCCGATGGCGCAGAAATATAGGGCCCGATGGCTGCGGATCGCTTCGACGACCGCCGCGCCGCGTTCGCCCTTGCCGATCATCCCCCGGAGGCCATGGGCCAATAGGCGCGGCGTATAGGGATCCATGCGGCCCGAGGTGGTGGGCCCGCAGCTGCCGATTACCCGCCCGGGGGGCGTGGGCGTCGGCCCGGCGTAGTAGATGCAGGCGCCTTCCAGGGGAAAGGGCAGCGCCGCGCCCTGGTCCAATAGAGCGGCGATTCGCTTGTGCGCGGCGTCCCGGGCAGTATAAACCTCGCCGGAAAGCAGCACACGGTCCCCGGCGCGGAGAACCTCCGCCGCCGCAGGCAATTCGTTTGTATTAAGCCGGTTCGTCACTGGAATTTCTCCTGTAGCTCGTTATAAAACGCGCGAAAGCTCTCCTCGGTTTCGGCCGCGGTTTTGATGTCCCGGCCAAGGAACTGCCAGGTCCATTCCCTGGTGTAGGTCAGCGTCATGCCCTGGCCGCCGACTTGATCCAGCGGGATTCTTCCATAGCCCTCCGGGAGCCCGTCGCTGCGCTTGAGGGTGTAGAGCACATAGTCGCAGTTGCCGATCAGAGCCATATAGAGCAGGGCGTTTTTCTGCAGCGCGGGCTGCTGCGCGAAGCTGTCATAGGTCTGCGAATCAGCGTAGATATAGTGCTGAAAGCCATAGGGCTCCCTGTCTGTATGCAATTGATAGCCAATATGCTGCCAGCCCTCCGGCAGCCCCAGCAGCTTGGATAAATCTGCCGGCAGGCGCCCGATATACTCATGCTTTTGGGCGTAGAGCTGTGCCGCCGGGTCCTCCGGGACAGCGGGAACCACCGGCGCGTTGTTATTAAAAAAGATCACGCGCGTCACCAGAAAGGTCACCGCCGCGATCACCAGCAGCAGTGCCGCCAATAGGACAAGAATCAAGGTTATGGCTGTTTTTTTCTTCATATCAGGTTCACTCTTTCATTTTTTTCTTTATGTCAGGTTCATTCTTTCATTGAAAGATACCCAAATTCGGATTCGTCGTCCTCGTCCCAGTCCTCCAGAAAAAGCCGGAAGGTCAGCTGATCAAAGGGCAGGCCCTCCTGCTCCTCCCGCTGGGGCTGCTCCAGCAGGCGGATGCGGCGGCGCAGGTGCATGTTTTCCTGCTCCAGCTCCCCGGCCAGGCCGCGGGCCTCCTCCAGCAGCTGCCGCAGTTCCCGCAGCTCGCCGCGCACCTCCAGCGCGGCGGAATCCCGGCGGCGCGCCAGACGGAACTGCCTTTGCGCTTCGAAGCGCAGCCGGCGCTGCGTCCGCAGAGACAGCTCCTGCTCATCCAGGCGCTGTGCCTGGGCGTGGAGCTTTGTCTCCTGCTGTTCTATGTAGCGCATCACGTCCTCCTTGCGGAAGCCGCCGAAGCGCACGCTGCGAAAGAAATCGCCGTTGTTCTGCTTCATTGCACGAATTGACCTTTCCGACATCAATATAATGGAGAACCTTGAGAATGGAGAACCTTGAGAATAAATCATTGCGGTCAATCTGATCATAGAACCGCTATAATTGAGGTCACGCCGCTGTCCAGCATCGTGTCGCTCTTGCCGGGGCGGTGCAAAAACAGGAGCCCCCTTCCCTCATTCCACTGGCTCAGGTAGCACAGCTGCGCGCCGTTGGAACGCGGGCTGTCGGCCTTGACGCCGTCGGCTATCTTCTCCGCGCCGTCCCTGTCACAGCGATAAACGCTGCCCACCTGATCCTTCACGCCGCTGATGGCCAGCATGGAGTCAGATTTGACAGAACCGGAGCCGGCAAAAAAGAAGGCGTCCGCCTTATGCACAAGCTTTTTCGACTGCGTGCCGTTGAGGTAATACAGGCTGCCCACGGGCTCTCCCGCCTCGTTTTTGCGGTAATACGCGCCCTGCGCGCCGGTAAGCAGCTCCGTGACGCCGGAATCCACCATCCTGCGCTCGGAGATGCCGTATTCCATGATGTCGTAGGCGTAGAGCGTATATTTGCCGCCCTGCACGTCCTGCTCCTGATACAGCAGCACATCGGGCGACTGCATGAAGTGCAGCTTCCAGCCTGTGTCGAAGCCACGGGAAAGCTCAATTTCGCTGGAACCGCCGGCGCTTTTCATGGCCACGTAGTACCCCGCGGGCTCCACGGAGGCCTGGGCCAGCTCCCGCAGCCGTTCCGCCACAGCCTCCCCGCCCTTCTGGCTGTTGAGCTGCGCCAGCTCGTCCAGGGTGACGGTCTTGGCGCCCTCGCGGGCGATCACGCGGAATTTTTGATACACCAGCATGGGCCGGCCAAACGCGCGGGTAAGCAGCAGGTGCTCGGAATCCACGCCGCTGGCCAGCAGCTGGGAGGTCTCGCCGTCATAGCTGTAGCAGTCCTGCTGTGTGAGCTGATTGGGCTGCTCCTGCAGGATTTTCTTCACCCTGGCGCGCAAATCGTCCCGGTTCTGCTTCTCCCGGTACGTAGCAAGATCCCGGTTATACTGCTCGTCGCCGATGACGCGCGTAAAAAAGCCGCTCCAGTAGTCTTCGCGCCGGGGCTCCTTGAGCAGCGCGTCCGCCGTCTCCTGGGGGTCGTCGAGCACCACGCTCACCCCCGTGACGGTCTGCCCCTGCCGCAGGTAATAGAGGTTCCCGCCAATTTCGTACTCCTCAAAGAATACTTTAGACGGCTCTTCCGCTATCACGGCGATGCCGCCCGTGGGCGAAAGCGACGAAAGCGTGAGGAATTCCCCCTCCCCGCGCAAAAACAGCAGTATGGCGCTGTTGCCGTCCGCGTAAAAATGCGGGGCTTCCAGGCCCACGGCCATGCGTTCGGGCGTCTGCCCCATGACGCAGCGATAAAGCAGCCGCTGCTCCCCCTCCAGCTTCGTGAAGAAGAAGACCGGTTGGCCCGCCGCCGCGTAAAAGCCCTCCACGCCCCCGCTGATCTCCTGCGCGCTCTGGCTGTCTCTGTCGTAGATCTGGAGCTTTTTTCCCTCAAGATACACAGCGTACCGGCCATCGGCGCTGGCGGACCAGTTTTCCTCCACGCTTGGGGCAATCAGCCGGCCGCCGGTTTCGCGGCTGTCACCGCTGCGCAGGTCGCAGGCATACAGGGCAAGGCCGTCCTCGGTGACGGCGTCATAGAACAGCACGTGGGAGGACAGGGTCTGCCGCTTGGATTCCCTGGCCTGCAGCGTGACGCTTTCGCTCTGGGTCTGAAAGAACAGCTGCTGCCCGCCCTTGGAGTAGAGCACGGCGTAGCGCTGGTCTGCGGGCGCGCCGGCGCGGCGCGCAAGGAGGAAAATCAGCGGCACAGCGGCCACAACGAGCGCCGCCGCGATGACCAGCAGCAGCATCCGCTTTGTTATTTTCAGCCGCATGTTTCACCCTCCCTTGCCTTGCGCGTCCCTCATCGTCCTGGTAGGGGTTCAAAATTTTGAACCCAAAACAATTATTAAATTCAATTATTAATTATTCAAAATTCAATTATTAATTACAAAATTCAATTATTAATTACAAAATTCAATTATTAATTACAAAATTTAATTATTAATTATAAAATTCAATTATTTAAATCAATCGAACAGCGGGAAATGTTATCTCTTCATCGCCATTGCCATTTTCGCCTTTGCCGCGATGTTTTCGGCGCAAAGTCCGTAGACCCGCAGCATTTCAACCGCCGGGCCCGACGCGCCGAAGCGGTCCTCCACGCCCACGCGGAGCACCGGTACGGGCAGCGTGGCGCTCAAGGCCTCCGCCACCGCGCCGCCCAGCCCGCCGACAACGCTGTGCTCCTCCGCCGTGACAATGGCCCCTGTCTCGCTTGCCGCGTTGGTCAGTATTTCCAGGTCCAGAGGCTTTATGGTGTGAATATTCAGCACCCGGGCACGGATTCCCTCGTTGGCCAGCTGCTCCGCGGCAATGAGCGCCTCGTGCACCAGCAGGCCCGTCGCGGCGATGGTGAGGTCATTGCCCCCGCGCAGCGTCACGCCCCGGCCGATTTCGAAGGCATAGCTTTCATCAAAGAGCGCCGGCAGCGCCAGACGCCCAAAGCGGAGATATACCGGGCCATCGAGCCGCGCGGCGGCAAACACGGCGGCGCGGGCCTCAATGGCGTCCGCGGGATTGACGATCGTCATGCCGGGAATCGTGCGCATGAGGGCGATATCCTCGTTGCACTGGTGGCTCGCGCCGTCCTCCCCCACGGAAATCCCCGCGTGGGTCGCGCCGATTTTTACATTTAAGCCCGGATAGCCAATTGTATTGCGCACCTGCTCAAAAGCCCGCCCGGCGGCGAACATGGCAAAGCTGCTGGCAAACGCCGTATATCCCATGGTGGCAAGCCCTGCGGCCACACCCATGAGATTCGCCTCGGCAATGCCGCAGTTGAAAAAGCGCTCCGGAAAAGCCTTGCGGAACATCGCCGTCTTGGTCGCCGCCGCGAGGTCCGTGTCCAGAACAACCACCTTATCATTCACCGCGCCCAGCTCCGCCAGGGCCTTGCCGTAGGCGTCGCGGGTAGCCATTTTTATCATATCAGCCATTTTGGGCCCTCCCTTCCAATTCGGCCAGCCGTGCCTCCAGCTCCGCCATGGCCTGGGCGTACTGCTCCGCGTTGGGCGCGACGCCGTGCCAGCCCACCTGGTTTTCCATGAAGGAAACACCCTTGCCCTTCACGCTCTTCATAATGATGGCCGTGGGCTTTCCGTTGCGCTCCGACGCCCGCCGGAACGCCTCCTCCATCTCTGTGAAGCAGTGGGCGCATATCTCCAGCACGTTCCAGCCGAAGGCCGCGAATTTCTCGTTGATGGGATAGGGGGAATTGACCTCCCCTACCGTACCGTCGATCTGAAGGTCGTTGTTGTCCACGATGGCCACAAGGCGGTCAAGGCCCTTTGCCGCCGCGAACATGGCGGCCTCCCAGACCTGCCCCTCCTGGATTTCCCCGTCGCCCAGCAGGGCGTAGGTTGTGATATCCCTGCCCGCGAGCTTCGCGCCAAGAGCCATACCGCCCGCGGCGGAAAAGCCCTGCCCCAGGGAGCCGGTGCTCATATCCACGCCGGGGCAAAGCCTCATGCTGGGGTGCCCCTGCAGGCGGGAGCCGTTCTTGCGCAGGGTTTTGAGCTCCTCTTCGGGGAAAAAGCCCCGCAGCGCCAGCACGGCGTAGAGCGCGGGGGCCGCGTGGCCCTTGGATAGCACGAAGCGGTCGCGGTCCTCCCATTTGGGATTCGCGGGATCGACGCGCATCCTCTCAAAATAGAGATAGGTCAGCAGGTCCACCGCCGAAAGCGATCCGCCGGGATGCCCCGATTTTGCCTGATACACCCCTTCAACGATGCCCATGCGTGCCCGGCACGCGAGGCGCTTAAGTTCCAGCTTGCGGGATTGGTCCATCTTGTATCCTCCTGTTGTGTAAGTTGTGTGATCTGTATCAATGCAACGTATATTTTTGCAATCTATTTGCCTTCCAGCTTTCTCAAAAACCCCTCAAACCACTGCGGCCGCTCCGCCGCGACGCTGATCTCCTCCCCTGTGCGGGGATGCGCGAAGGCGATTTTTCCCGCGTGGAGGCATTGCCCTTGCAGGCCTTTTACCGGCGGCAGCGGACCGTAGAGCGGATCCCCCGCCACGGGCCTTCCTATATGCGCCATATGCACCCGTATCTGATGCGTTCTCCCTGTTTCCAGCCGCAGGCGCAAATGCGTGAAGCCTTGGTATTCTTGCAGCACGCTGTAGTGCGTCCGCGCGGGCCTGGCATTTTTGAGCGTTACGGCCATCTTCTTGCGGTCCCGCTCGCAGCGGCCGATCGGGGCATCGACGAGGCCTTCGGGTTCTTTCAAAAGGCCGTGCACGACCGCCTCATATTCCCGGGTAAAGGTATGCGCCTGAATCTGCGCCGCCAGGCCCGTGTGGGCCAGGTCGTTCTTGGCCACAATCAGCAGGCCGCTGGTATCTTTATCTATGCGGTGCACAATGCCCGGGCGCAGCACCCCGTTGATCCCCGAAAGCTGCCCGTCGCAGCGGCGCAGCAGGGCGTTGACCAGGGTATGCTCCGCGTGGCCCGGCGCGGGATGCACCACCATGCCCTGGGGCTTGTTGACCACCAGGAGGTCGGCATCCTCCCAGCGCACATCCAGGGGGATATCCTCCGGCCGCGCGGAAAGCGCCGCAGGCTCCTGGAATTCGCAGATGATCTCATCGCCCTCCCGCAGCAAATCGCGCTTGCGGGCCGCTTTTCCATTCAGCAGCACGCCGCCGTCTTCAATCGCGTCGGCGCAAAAGCTGCGGGAGCGCCGCAGGAGCTCGGCCAGAGCTTTGTCGATCCGCTCGCCATGCCATTCCTCAGGCACGACAAAGGCCTGGCGCGTCACGCGCTCACCGCCTTTGTTTTTTTCGCGGCCTTCCCCTCAAAGAGGATGAGCCAGCCGGCCAGCAGAAAAACACCGCAGCTGATGAGAATATCCGCAAAGTTAAACACCGCGAAATTGACAAAGAGCGTTTCGATGTAATCCACCACGTAGCCGCGGAACATACGGTCCACGAGATTCCCCAGGCCTCCGGCGAGAATCATTACGCCGCAGGCCACCGGCGCCGTTTCCTTGATCTTTCCCAGCAGCAGGCAGACGACACCCGCCAGCAGCATCAGGCCGGTCACGATGGAGACGATCCGCATCGCCGCGGGGGAGCCCGCCAGCGCGCTGAAGGAAACACCCCTGTTTTCAACGTAGCGCAGCTGCAGCACGCGGGGGATCAAAACGACGGCGGCGCCGCCCTCCAGACGGCGCTTCACCCAAGCCTTGATCAACAGGTCCGCCGCCAGCAGCGCGCCGGATATCATGAGGGCAATCAACCGTTTTGTCATGCTCGTTTTTTTCATTTATACACCATTCACATGCTTGCACTATTATAGCGCGCGAAATAACGCGCGAAGCGGCCGCCCGCCGCAGGCGTCATACCAGATGAAAGCCCTCGCCGCCGCGTACCGGCTCCTCAAAGGCGGCCTCCAGCTGCTCCAGCTCCTCCAGGGGCGTGGAGGGAAAGCCGAAGAGGTTCACCCGGGGGTCCTCCTCCTCCACGGCACTCTCTTCAGAATCCGGAACCGGCATTGGTTCAGGCTCGGGCTCGGGCATCATGACGCTGACAGGCGCGGCTGCCGGCGCGGGAGCGGGCTGAACGGCAGGCGCCGGCGCCGGTATCGCTTCCTCGCCGCCGTCGTCCGAGTCAAAGAGCGGCAGCTGCTCCAGCGCGGATTTCTGCTGTTCCAGACGCCGCAGCAGCTCCGCGCGAAACCGGCCGGTCTCCTTTTGCAGGCGCGTGAGCTCGTGCTTTTCCCGCTCAATTTCCGCCGCAAGCCGGATGCGCTCCTGCTGCGCCTTGCCGCTGACCTCCTCCAGAAGAATCTCGGCCTTGGCGCGGGCGCGGTTTTGAATGTTCTCCGCGTGGGCGCGGGCTTCTTTTACGATCTTTTCCACCTCGGCCTTCGCGCCGGTGAGAAGCCCGGTGGCCTCCTCCCGGGTGGAACGGCTGAAGCCCTCCGCCTCGGCCCTGGCCTCCCGCAGCAGGCGTTCACTTTCCTCCTGGGCCTGGGTCGTCAGGTCGTCCGAGGCCTTTTGGGCCAGGATCATGGTTTTTTGAATCAGCTCGCGCTCGCTGCGCAGCTGGTTCAGGGCATTGGCCAGAGCCTCCACCCGCTGGTAGAGCTCGTCGTTGCTCTTTTGCAGCTCCTCCGCCTTTCTTTGCGCCTGGGCGAGCGATTCCCCCGCCTCGGCCATATAGGCGTCCACGTCGTCGCTGCGGTAAAGGCCTTTGCCCGCGCTGCGAAAGCTATGCGCTTTCAACTGTTCCGCTGTCAGCATTGCCTGATCCTCCTACTCTTTTTTTACAGTAAATCGTCGTAGCGAATATCCGGCCCGCCGCCCCGCGCCTCGTCGAAGAATTCGCCGTCGGAGCTTACGCCCTGGGGCGTGATCATGAAAACCCTGCCCGCGATGCGCTTGACCAGGCTGGAGCAGGCATAGGCCACGCCGCCGATGAAATCCATCACCCGGCGGGCGACCTCCACGTCGCAGCTTTCCAGGTTGAGAATGACGATCTTGCCCTCAATGAGGCGGTCGGCCACCTGGCTGGCGGTCTGAAAATCCTGCAGCCGTTTGAACACCACGTAGGCGTCCGCGGTCTCGCTGAGCTGGGCGCTGCCGCCCCGGCCCCCGGAAAACCCGCCGCCGCCGCCGGAGCCGCCGAACTCCCGGGTATTGCCGCCGTCGCCGCCGCTGTCGCCGCCAAAAGCCCCAAAGCTGCCGGAGCGCATAAAGTCCTCCGCGGGTGGCTCGGGCGGGGTGGCGGAGGCGCGGGTGCGGGTGAACTCCACGACATTGTCGGGTTTAGGGGCGTCTTGCTTCGCGCGGTAGGCGTAGGGATTCTGATCGTCGTCGTCGCCGCCAAAACGAAAGCCCGCCTCCGAACGAAAGCCCGCTCCCGCGTGATAGCCCGGCTCCGTGCGCGGCTCCGCGTCCTGGCTTTCGCGCCCCGGCTCATAGGCTCCATACTCCTCGTCGCTCACCGCGTCCCCGCGAAACAGGCGGTCCAAAAACTCTCTAGCTCCCATGTCTGCTTGCTCCTTCTTCCTTCGATGATAAGTCTCTTGATAAGTCTCTTGATGATAATCTCTGTTTTTCTCTGTTTGATTTTAATGATATGCCCTGTTGCCGAAAATGGCCGAGCCAACCCGCACGAGGGTGGAGCCCTCGGCGATGGCGGCTTCAAAATCGCCGGACATCCCCATGGAAAGGCAATCAAAAGATTCCATTGTTATATTATCCATTTTTTTGCCCCGAATGTCAATAAACAGTTTGCGCATTCTGGAAAAAAATTCTGCCGTTTCGCTTAAATTTTCCAAAAATGGGGGAATTGTCATGAGGCCGCGGACACGCAGGCCCGGTAAAACGGCAATTTTCGACAATTCTTCGTCCATTTGTTCTGGAGAAAACCCGAACTTCGCTGGCTCGTTCCCGATGTTGACCTCCAGCAAAATATCCTGCGTCTTTCCCATTTTAACGCAGACGCGGGAAAGCTCCGAGGCGAGCCGGAAGGAATCCACCGACTGAATCATGTCGGCGCAGGCCGCCGCTTTGGCCGCCTTATTGGTCTGCAAATGGCCGATCAGGTGCAGCTCGCGGCCCTCCAGGGGCAGTGACCCGCGCTTGCGCTCAAGCTCCTGCACCCGGTTTTCGCCAAAGAGATCCGCGCCGGCGCCGATGGCCTCAAGGATGCGGCCTTCCTCCACCGTCTTCGTCACGGCCATGAGCCTGACCCGCGCCGGATCCCGTCCCGCGCGCAGGGCCGCCTCGGCCACCGCCGCTTTTACGCGCAGATAGTTGTCACGTACCATCGGGCAGCCTCCCCGCCGTCAGCACGGCATCGTAGATGCGCAGCCCGGTGCCGCGCCGCTCCTGATAGACAAAGCCGCTTCCGTCAATGATCAGATCATCGCCCTGCCGCTCCCATTCCATGTCCTTCGCCGAGATCAGAACCTCGTCAAAGATTCTGGTTTGCCGGGTGGTAAGCACGGTCTTTTCTCCTGTGGCGCTTTGGGCCTGCGTATCCTCGGCGGTGAGGCTGAGCTCCTGCCCGATGAGCAGCAATTGGCCCGCCTCCGGCTGGGTGAGAGACGTGATGCGCCCCCGGATGGTCACGCGGTCTCCGTCCACGGCCCGGGCCTCGTCCACGTCGCCCCAGGCCACGATAGCGGTCGTCTTCGTCTGATAGAGTACGTCCACCTCCCGCAGGAGGTACTGGCTGCCCCGGGCGATGTAGACACCCGTGACGGTACGTTTTTGCGTGCCCTCACCTTTTTCCGCCTTGCGCAGCGCCGCCGTGGGTATCGCGAGCCCCTTGTAGCTGCCCAGCACGATGCTTGCCCTTGCCCGCCGCAGCCGCAGGAGGGAATCCTCTTTTTCGCTGCAGGAGAAAACCACCGCGGCCTCTTTGCCCCCGCCGCCCCGGCGGATGGACTCCACCTTCATGGTGAACCGGCGGGCGCTTTCCTGGGGGAAATAGACGCCGCAGCTCTTGCCCGTCTGGAGCTGCTGGGCCTGCTCCGCCGGCAGGATGGCCACAACGTACCAGGTGAAGCTGCGTATGAGCTTCCCCGGCGCGTCGGCGGAAGAGGCTTCCCGGTCCCTCAGGCCGGGCCATGCCTCCGGCGTGATATTCTGAATGCTTTCCGGTGTGAGGATGTCCTCCAGGCCGTCGGTCTGGGCCACAAAATATCCGGAATCCGCCGACCGGAGGGATTCGATGCGCTCCGGAAGAAGCTGCAGCCGCAGTGCCGCCAGCTCCCCCTCCACCGCCGCGATCTCGGCGGAAAGATTCATCTGCCCGCCCAGCGCCGCCGCCAGGGTTGTGGCGCGCTGGAGGTACTCCTCCCGCGCCGCGCCGATGCGGGCATATCCGCCGCCGTCGATCTGGTCCAGGAGCCGCGCGAAGGTGAGGTCCACCTCCCGGCCCAGCTGCTCCACGTTGACGGCGTGGTAATTTACCGCTTCGCCCGATTCCTTCAGCCACGATAAACGCTGCGTCAGGGCGCGCTGGCGCACGAAGGCCTCCGCCTGCGCCGTATCGGAGCAGAGCACCGCGTACTCCTGCTCCGCCGCCACCCGCTCGCCGGATTCCACCAGGGGCACCAGCGTCCCCGCCGCCATTTCAGGCAAAAGGACCTCGTCCCGCACGATGGTGACCTCGGCTGTGAGCGTCAGGTCGTGCTCCGTGGGCCAGGCCAGCTCCGTGACGCGCTGTCCGCCGTAATTCAGCGCGTAATCGCCGACCACCGCCAGCCCCCAGATCGCCAGAATCACCGCCGCGCTGATGAAAAATATCTTCTTCCAGTGCAGGCGGAGCACCGCCAGCACCTGCAAATCGTCGTCCTTTGGCACAGGGGGCCTGTCTTTTTTTACAGCCATGACAACCCTTCTTTCCAGTTAATCGTTCTTTTTAGCTTATCATTCTTTCCAGTTCAACATTTCTTTCCAGTTCAGCGCGTCCTCAATATACAGCTCCCGGCAGCTGCCGGGCACTCGTTCGTTCCACTCCCGGGCCATGCGGCGGAACCAGCTGAGCTGGCGTTTCGCGTAGCGGCGGGTCTCGCGCTTGAGCTTGTCCACCGCGGCCTCCAGAGAGCATTCGCCCCGCAGATAGGGCAGCAGCTCCTTATAGCCGATGGCCTGCGCCGAGGTCCATTCGCGGTTGTTTTTTTGCCAGAATTCTTTTGCTTCCTCAAGCAGACCCCGTGCCAGCATGTCATGCACGCGGGCGTCGGCGCGATGATATAACACCTGCCGGTCCCGGGCATTGAGCAGCAGCATGCGGCATTGATAGGGCGATGGGCCTTGGCGGGAGCGCGCGTTTTGCTCCGAGATGGAAACCCCCGTGCTATGATATAACTCCAGCGCGCGCAGCACTCTTTTTTTGTCGTTGGGATGGACGCGCTCCGCTGTTTCGGGGTCAATCGCGCGCAGCTCTTCCCACAGCAGGGCCGGCTCTTTTGCCGCCAGCGCTTCCCGCGGCGCCGGGTCAATCTCCCCGTCCGCCAGGCGGAGATTCTCCGTTACGGCCTGTATATATAACCCTGTGCCGCCGACAAGCATGGGCCGCCTGCCCCGGGCATGGATCTCATGAATCGCCGCGTGGGCCAGCTCCGCGTAGCGCGCCACGGAAAAGCGCTCATCAGAACCGATGATCCCTATCAAATGATGCGGCACGCCGCGCGTTTCCTCCTCCGTGGGCTTTGCCGTGGCGATGTCCATGCCCCGGTAGACCTGCATGGAGTCCGCGGAGACCACCTCGCCATCGATTTGCCGCGCGATTTCCACGGCCAGGGCCGTTTTGCCGCTGGCCGTCGGGCCGGCAATCACCAGCAGCGGAATGTTAGCCCAATCTTCCAAAGCGTTTCTCCAGTTCTTTTTTTGAAATGGCAATGATTACAGGCCGCCCGTGGGGGCAGTGGCGGATATCCGGCATTTTTACCAATCGCTCAATAAAGCGGTCACGCTCCTCATTTGTCGTAAAATCTCCGGCTTTTACCGCCATGCGGCAGGCGGCGGAATGCCATATTTTTTCAAGCGCGGCGCTTGTCGCGTCCGCCCTTTTTTCCATGAGACGGCCCGCGATTTCAGCCAGCAGAGCGCTTGCGTCCTGTCCAGCCAGGTGCATGGGGCACTCCCGCAGCAGCAGGGTGTCGCCTCCGAAGGACTCCAGCAAAAAGCCCGCCTGTTCCAGCAAAGCCATGTGCTCCAGCAGCGCGGCGGACTCCTCCCTGCTGAGCGTCAGGGGCTGGGGCTCCAGCAGAATCTGCCGCCGCGCCTCCCCCTGCGCGGCCTTAAGCCCCTCATAGATCATGCGCTCATGCGCGGCGTGCTTGTCGATGAGCAGCAGCTCGTCGCCGCGCTCCGCGAGAAAGTAACTGCGAAAAAGCTCGCCGATGACGCGGAAGCCTTGATAATTCTCCATTCTCAGTTCACAAGGCTCCATCGCCGGTTCCTCCGCAGCCTCCATGGTGGGAAGAGAAGCCACGACGGGAGCGGAAGGAGTTCTGATGAGCAGCGGGGTTTCCCGCATGGGCGGCAGCGGATTGGCCCGCTCCTCCAAGGCATCGCTAAGCGCTTGTATATCGCCATGCGCATCAGAAGATGATGGAGAATTAATTTGAGAATTAAATGGAGAATTAAACGAAGAATTAGATTGAGAATTAATTTGAGAATTAGATTGAGAATTAGATTGAGAATTAGATTGAGAATAAAATTGAGAATTGAGAATTGAGAATTGAGAATTAAACTGCGCCGCGCCGTGAACCGCCTGAAAGATGGGCCGTTCGTCGGCGAAGCGAACCTCCGTTTTCGCGGGATGCACGTTGACGTCCACCCAGCTGGGCGGAATCGTCAGCCAAAGCACGCAGGAGGGATATTTGCCGGCCATGATCGTGGATTTATAGGCCTCGCTCAGCGCGGCGGAGGCGGCGGGAAGCCGCACGCTGCGGCCATTGAGAAAGAAGTATTGCATATTTCGGTTGGGCCGGGCCGCTTCCGGAACGCAGACGAAGCCGCTGAGCTCCACGCCGTTCTGGACCTGCTTTACGCCGATTAACTGCTCATAAAAGGCCTTGCCCAGCACCGCGCGCACCGCGCCCGCGGGGGAGCCGTCGCCGGGCGTTCTGAACACCTCTCTGCCCTCCCGCAGAAAGGTGAAGGCCACATCCGGCCTTGACAGGGCGGCGCGTTCCAGAACAGCGCCCACGGCGTTGCCCTCGGTCACATCTTTTTTCAGGAATTTCATCCGGGCGGGAACGTTATAAAACAGCTCCCGGATAATCATCGTGGAGCCAACGGGACAGCCCGCGTCCTCGAAGCCGGTTTCCGCGCCGCCCTCGATATGGTAGCTCAGGCCCAGCTCCTCTTCCGCCGTTCTTGTCAGCAGCTGCACCCGCGAAACCGCCGCGATGGAGGCCAGGGCCTCGCCGCGAAAGCCCAGGCTCAGAATGCTGTCCAGGTCGCCGGCCCGGGAGATTTTGCTGGTGGCGTGGCTCACGAAAGCACTGCGGATATCCTCCCGGGCGATTCCGCAGCCATTGTCTGTCACGCGGATATAGGCCACCCCGCCTCTGCGAATCTCCACGGTAACCGCCGACGCGCCGGCGTCCAGGGCGTTTTCGCACAGCTCCTTCACCACGGAGGCCGGCCGCTCCACCACCTCGCCCGCGGCGATGAGCTCCGCGATATGCCTGGGCAACACATTGATTTTTGGCATTACACCGTAATCTCCTTTGCTCTCACCACAAACGCGTGCAGTCTGGTCAGCGCCTCAATGGGCGTCAGCGTGTCAGCGTCAATCCTGCGCAAATCATCTAACAGAGCCTCCCCCTGCATGGCGGAAATGCTGCCGGAGTCGTACGCGGACATTTCTTCAACAGGCAATGGCGCATTGGGCATTGCGCGCTGCGCGCTGCCGTACTCCCGCAATACCGCCTTCGCGCGCCGAATCACCGGCTCGGGCACGCCCGCGAGCTTAGCCACCTCCACGCCGTAGCTGCCGTCCGCCGCGCCGTGGACAATGCGCCGCAGAAAAATGATCTCGTCGCCGCGTTTCTTCACCGCCACGGCGAAATTACGCACCCCGCTCACCTGGCCCTCCAGCTCCGTGAGCTCGTGGTAATGGGTGGCGAAGAGAGTCTTCGCCCCCAGCTTTTTCGGTTCCGCGGCGTATTCCAGCACCGCCCGGGCAATGCTCATGCCGTCGAAGGTGGAGGTGCCCCGCCCGATCTCGTCAAAGATAAGCAGGCTGCGGGCCGTGGCGTTTTCGAGAATCTGCGCCACCTCGCTCATCTCCACCATAAAGGTGCTCTGGCCGCTGGCCAGATCGTCGGAGGCCCCCACGCGGGTGAAGATGGCGTCCACCAGACCGATGGTCGCGCGCTCGGCGGGCACAAAGCTCCCCGCCTGCGCCATGAGGGCGATCAGCGCCACCTGTCGCATATAGGTGGATTTGCCCGCCATATTGGGCCCGGTAATCACCGCGCAGCGGCAGTCCCGGCAGTTGAGGGTGGTGTTATTCGATACGAATGGAAGCCCGTCAAGCATCTGTTCAACGACAGGGTGACGGCCCTCGATAATTTCAATCTCATCGCCCGCGGTCAGCTCGGGGCGGCAGTAATTGCGGCTGGCGGCCACCTCCGCAAAGGAGCAAAGCACATCCAGGGCCGCGCAGGCCCCGGCGCTTTTGCGCACCCGCTGGTAGTGCCGCGACAGCTCCTCGCGCAGCTGGCAGAAGATCTCATGCTCCAGCTTCACAATGCGCTCCGCCGCGCCAAGAACCTTTGCCTCCAGGGCCTTAAGCTCCTGTGTGATATAGCGCTCGCAGTTGGACAAGGTCTGCTTTCTGATATAGTCATCGGGCACCAGCTCTTTGTAGGCGTTGCCCACCTCAAGGTAGTAGCCGAACACCCGGTTATAACCGATTTTGAGCTTCTTGATGCCCGTGCGCTCCTGCTCCTGGGTCTGTATGCTGGCGAGATAGCCCTTGCCGTCCCGCTCCACGGCCCGCAGGTCGTCGAGCTCCTGGCAGTAACCGTCGCGGATCAGGCCCCCCTCCCGCACGGAAAACGGCGGCTCCTCCAGAAGGGTGCCGGCAATGAGCGCGCGCATATCCCCCAGAGGGTCGATCTCCCCCTCCAGCTGAACCAGGTAAGCCGATTTCGCGCCGCACAAGGCCTCCTTCATGCGCGGTAAGCGCCCCAGAGAGGCGGCAATGGCCTGCAGCTCCCTGGCGTTGGCGGTCTGGTACACCACCCGGGACATGAGCCGCTCCAAATCATTGAACCCGGCGAAGGCCTCCCGAAGATCCAGCCGGACATCGGTGAGCTCCAGCAGCTCCGCCACCGCGGCCTGCCGCTTTGTGATGCGGGGCAGATGGGTCAGCGGGCGCTCCAGCCAGACGCGCAGCAGGCGCTTACCCATGGAGCTGCGGGTCTTGTCCAGCACCCAAAACAGGCTTCCGCGCGTTTCGCGGCCCCGCATGGTTTCGCACAGCTCCAGGTTCCGCCGGGAGGAGGCGTCCAGCCGCATAAACTGTGATTCGCTGTAGCACTCCACCGTGCGGATGCTGCTGTTGCCGGAGACCTCCACCCCCCGCAGATAGCGCATGGCCGCGCCCAGCGCGCGCAGGGCCATGGGGTCATCCAGGCCCAGGGAGGCAAAATCCGCGGTTTTAAAATGCGCCCGAATCTCCGCCTCGCAGGCCTCTGGGCTAAGAAATTCCTGTGTGAGAACATCCACCGTGGCCTGTCCGGCCCGCTGGCAGAGATATTCCCGGAGCTTTTTGTGCTGCGCCGCCATGGGATTCAGGAGAATCTCCGTCGGCATGTATTTCGCCAGCTCATTGATGAGCTTTCCCGGCGCGCCCGGCTGCGGCAAGGCCGTAACCTCCGCCGCGCCCGTGGAGATATCGCAGAAGCAGATACCCGCGCCGTCTTTTTCCAGCAGCAGGCAGGCCAGGTAGTTGTTGCGGGTTTCGTCGAGCATGCCGCTTTCAATCACTGTGCCGGGGGTGATCACGCGGATTACCTCCCGCTTGACCAGGCCCTTGGCCAGCGCGGGATCCTCCACCTGCTCACAGATGGCCAGCTTATACCCCCTGGCCACCAGCCTGGCGATATAGCTGTCCGCGCTGTGGTAGGGCACGCCGCACATGGGCGCGCGCTCCGCCTGCCCGCAGTCCCGCCCGGTGAGCACCAGGTCGAGCTCCCGGGAAACCAGCTCCGCGTCGGCAAAGAACATCTCATAAAAATCGCCCAGGCGATAGAGCAGGATCGTATCCGGATACTGCGCCTTGATATCCATGTACTGCCGCATCATCGGCGTGAGCTGCCCGTTCTCCATTGGAACCCCCAAACGCATGATGTATTACGCCATACTTATCCATGCGCTACATATTGTTGTTCTATATATTGTATCAAAAACCCCCGCCAAACGCAAGTGGTTGGAGAGAGTTTTTCAAAATATTCTTTTTTTCTTTATTTCTCTATTCGCCCCCCCTTGACAACCCCGGCGCTTTCGCGTATAATGGAGTTGTCAGGGGGCACAGCGCACAGCCAGCGGTTTATCCCCTAACTTATGTAGTCAAAACTGACCGCACACTTTGGAGGAAGGGCGGTCAGTTTTGGTTTCTGCGCGGGAGGAGCCGGTCAAGCATGACCAGGATAATCACCAAAATGATTAAATACTCCATTTGCACTCACCCCTTCTAAGGGGCCCAATATCAAACCGCCAGCCGCCGCGCCGGCGCCATAAAAAT
>Ga0099364_10005267_pt1 | contig 19278 bp, 11 predicted proteins | sample TergutTh196P3_FD_73070 | JGI IMG/M metagenome (GOLD analysis project Ga0099364, IMG submission 73070) | Microcerotermes parvus P3 segment gut microbial communities from Pointe-Noire, Republic of the Congo - Th196 P3 | ecosystem: Host-associated > Arthropoda: Insects > Digestive system > Gut ...
TAAATTTAATTCTTTATCAGTTGCTGCCCCTCTTTTTTTATCCCATTCAGGTATTCCAGAATCAACTTTTAATTCATAACATACAAATATTAATTTTGGATAAAGTGCCGCAGAAATTCTGCCTTCATTTCTTTTCATGTTATCTGTAATTACTAAATATTCCAACGCTTTACAGAAAACCTCTATTCTAAGATTTACAAAATCAATCCAAGTTTTTAATGGGTCCGGTAAAGCCTTATTTTTTCTTGCCATTATTTTGAACTCTCCGTTTCTGTGTTTGATGCTATAATTCGCTTTGCCATCATTGATTCTGCATCTTCATAAGCAAGGCTCTTTGTCCAAAAACGTTTTTCATTCCGTTTGATAATAATGAAACTTTTTTGAGTATCTATTTGTATAATTCCATCAAGAAGGACTTTTGAACTTCCAAAAGGTTTTTTGAGATTATCCTCTATTTTTGGAAACATTGAAGCCCACAATTTTTCTTTCGGCGATAAATCCCAATCATCTTCTAAATCTGCTATATAAAATTCAATGGCAATTATATTATTCGATAAAGCTACACACAAGTCGGCTCTTAATGTTTCATCTTTATCTAAATATGGCTGCCAATATTCAGCAAAGCATTTAGCATAATCTGTTATCCATCTAGTATTTCCTTTTTCATTAACAGGCTTGCAACCTGTGCTATTATAGGGATCATAATAAAATGGAATAGTTACATTACAACATTCGATAATTAAAAGGCGTTGTTTATCAGTGAATCTATATAAGTCAAAAACAGCTTTATCGAGTTTGTTTTCTAATACTTCAATATCATTGTTAAAAATATCTTTTAAATTACGCAATTCTTTGACAATTGATATTACCTTTTTAGATTCTTTTTTAAAAACATCTTCTGGTATCGGTAATTGTAATAGTTCTGGCTTAAGCCTAATCCCGTCATGCCAAGTACCCCATCCAGCACTAGTATTGAAGAAGTAGTATCTTGTAAAAGAAGAAAGCAGTATTCCCAAAAACAAAAGATATTTATCTTCAGTACCGTCTAATAATTTTATACCATAAATTGAATCCTTAAAACAAAAATCATCTTTTTCATAACGAGAAACAATAATACCCTGTTCTTTTAAATTTCCATCATTTTTTTGAGAAATCCCACGTTTAATTAAAAGACGTGAGCCATAATAAGCATCAATCATTCCAAATCGGCGAAATCCTTTTGGAGAATCGGAATAAGATAAATCTGAGAATCTACTAAATAATTTTGTATTTATTGAATTTAATTTTGAAATAGCCTTGTTTTTCTTTGATCCCTTCTCATAACCTTTTCCTGCTTTATTACCATCAATGAATGAACTTAATTTCTTTAAATGATTGAGCGTAGAAATGAATTTATAATCAGCATGACGACTAAACCAGTAAATTTTCCAAGTTTTATTATCAAATAAATCCTGATTAATAAGTAAAGTTTTGTCATATTTAGAGAAAATTATTGCTTGTGTCTTAGGAAACATTCTTACCTGTTTCGCAGACCAGTAATCAATAGCTGTATTGTTTTGACTCTGTTTAATAAATTTTATCAATAAAAATGGAGAAATAGCATTTTTAAAAAAGAAATCTCTAATATGAATAAAATTATATATTTCCTTTAAGCAGATATTTTTAAATAAATATTTACGAAAATCTTCAGTACCAGAATTCAACAAAACACCGGAAGATACCAGCATAGCACAATGACCTTCATTTTTTAGTAAATCCGATGCAAGATATAAAAATGCCTGCGATGCTTCCTTATAAAAAATGGGAAGTGCTTTATCATTACACCATTTCAACATTATATCCTGATTTTTATTTTCATTTGATACTTCTCCCCACGGTGGATTGCCAACAATAGCATTAAATTTTCCTAATTTTTTATTGTCAACACTAAAGGCATTTCCCTTTTGAATAATATTTAAGTGTTGATCATCTATAACCTCGCCAAAATCAATTAAATTCGGCAACCTGTTTTCCTTTTTTATTTGCTCAATTATTGACGGCGGATCAAGGTAATTTAGTAATGCAAGGTTTAAACTAAAAGCTGTTATTCTTGCAGCGTCTTCGTTTATTTCAATACCCACTATTTGTTTTTTCAATATCTTTTTTAAACTATCAAAACTAATTTTTCCTCCATTTTTCATATTAAACCGGACAATGCGTCTAAAGGCTTCGACAAGAAAAATCCCGGAGCCACATGCAGGATCCAACAATCTTGGCTTATTTTTCAAGAAATCTGCTGTTAATATTCTTGATAAAAGAAATTCCACCAATAGCGGAGGAGTGTAAAATGATCCAGTCTTTCTGGCATTATTTTTTCTCTCTGCTTCGGGTATAGGCTCATTATGATAAAACTCCTCACAAATAGAACTTATTAGTGATAATGGAATTATATTAAATTTATATGAATAAAAAAACAACTTTTTTTGTATGCCAACATTCCCATATAACAAATCTCTAAGAATACCAAGGTGTTCTTTCTTTACTGTTTTTTCTTCTATACTAATGTCAGGAAACATATCTCCATTAAAATCATGCATTAATTTTCTAAACAAAGCATAAGTAAATGATTTTGACTGTAGTACTTTTCTATAAAGGGAATGTGTATTTTCAAAATCAAATAAATCCTCAGATGTATCAGTTCTAAGTAATTTTAGCCATGACTCATTGTTTTTGGCTAAATTATTATAATATTCCTCTGTTAATATTTCTCTATCTTCTAGATACCGAATAAATATTGAGCGCATAATCAATCTATGAACCGAAGAATAATCAAGCCCATTATACATTAATTCTGCCTTTACTTTTCTAAGATCATTGATTAATGAAAAATCGGCTCTTTTACTCAGGTCATCAAATTCTTCACTAAAGGCTGTTCCAGATTCAATATTTTCAATACGAAATTTTTGTAATTTTTCTAAATGTTCACTGGTTTCCCTGAGAATATTTAATGTACGCTCATCCTTATCTGGTTCTATCGGCGCTTGAGCAAGATCAATTACCGAAATCTCTCCCGGAGATTCGAGAAAAAGAAGCCGGGGACGGGATAGACACCAGATATTATTGTATTTATCTTTTATTTCATCGTTATTATCACAACGAGCAAAGACAACAATTGGGTTATTCTCAACAAATAGTACTTTTTCGGCCCCCGCTTCTTTTGCGGATATTAACCAATCACTCTTATTAAGCCAATCATCGCCTGTAAGAGTTTCCGGATTCATTGAGGCATCGTGTAAATCGCCATCTTCAAATCCAAGGTCTTTTATTACCTTATCCAATGATAAAATACTCGACATTTTATCTCTCCCCCTCCAACTCCGTGCCCATTCTATACTTTATATCATAATTAATAATAAAGTCCAACTCTTCATCGGTAAAGCCATAATGCTTGGCAAGTACTTTGTCGATTTCATCAATAATTGGCTTGGATTTGGCTAATTTAAAACTCTGTGTTTTGGTTTCTCCAGTTTTTTCCTGTATTCGTGTAAGCATTGTACTATTTTTATACATATCTTTTAACAATATTTCTGCAATATTAATTAATTCGTCAGAACCAATTAAATTATCAGTGAATTTAAAACCATATAAATCAGATGGATTAAGGTCTCTTAAATTTGATGTAATAGTATACCACCACCAGAATAAAGAACTGCTAAAAATTGCAGCAAATTGTTTGGGAGTATCTTTTTTATCAAGAGAAATAGAAGTTTCTCTTGATGAACTACCCTTGTTGCCATTTATTGTAAATGAAGGTGGTTTATCTGTAAATATTTTCCAATATAAACCTCCTGTTGTACGATAGTACAAATTATATTTTGAAATTTTTATATAATTCTGAATTGTACATGGTTTATTTGTAAGTTTTTCTAAAATGTCAATTTCACAAGTAGTAGATAATTTTGGCGACCAAAACGAATCTCTTGATTTATTATAAGAAGTAAAGTGCAATAACTTAAATATATCATCTCTTGTTTCAGAATTCCATTTTATATATCCAGTATTATTACAGTTTGGCTTATTTGAATTATTAGAAATAAATATAGATAATGCTCTGTTAACAGTATCGAATAATTTTCCTGGTCTCCATGCGAAATTTGCATACCAAACTGCTTTTCTTTCCTCAATGATTTTTTGAATAACAATCATCCTTTGGGTACATACTAATGCAAGAGGAACTATCATACTTATATTGCCATTTTTACTTAATAATTGGTATGATCGTTCAATACACATAGCATGAATAGCACCACTACTAACTGACTTTAAGCCTTTTATTTCATAATCAATCTGACTATACTCCACATACGGCGGATTCCCAATCACAACATCAAAACCGCCCTTGCTGATAATCTCGTAAAACTCGGCAAGCCAGTGAAAGGGCTGGTGGCTGTCTTTCCACTGTTGATACGCTTCTTTCTTTTCTTTTGCACTTTTCCACTGGGTTTGAGTACCAAGACCGTAAGTATCGGCTAGATAAAGGTTTAACTTTTCACTAAGGTCTTTAAGCGTTTTTGTAAGGGATTTTTTGTGTTCTTTATATTTTGTGTCATTGATGTTTGCCGTAGTCTGCACCATTTGAAAATGCTCATATTCTTTTGCGGCAAACTTACAGGCGGATTTTAATTCTTCCAGTTTTTCCTTGTAAATAAGATCGCCTTCGCTGTTTCTTACAACTTCCTCTAACTGCTGTTCCGTAGCAAAACCGACAAGTGTGTTGCCGGAACGGATGTTAAAATCAATGTCGGGTAACGGCTCAAGACCGTAATTTTTCTTGCGGCGGGATGGGTCAACTTCGGCAACCAGCTTTAAGAAAAGGCGGAGTTTTGCAATTTCAACCGCTTCTTTCATTAAATCCACGCCGTACAGGTTGTGAAGGATAATTGTTTTAAAAATATAGTAGGTTATATTGGGATGCTTGCCTGACAGTACCGGCTCTAACCGTTGCTCAAAATCTGTGTTAGATTTTGGTTTTGCCTTATAAAACTCTTCCATGCGCTGCAAACAAACTTCATAAAGAGGCTGCAAAATATTCAAAGCGGCAAATAGGAAAGCACCGGAACCGCAGGTTGGGTCGAGTATTGTTATTTCACAAAGAGCTTTATAAAAATTCCTTATAAACTTTGCATCCTGCGTTTGTTCAAGATAATCCTGTATAAGTTTGCGAATGTTCAGGTTGTATGTTATCAAATCATTTATTTCCTGTATGTGCCCTTTTTTTATTTTTGTCTTTAATTCAAAATACCGCTGTAAACGGGCGATTGTTTCGCGCCATATTTCTGTAGGCAGTCCGATTTTTTCCGGCGTTGCGGTATTCCAGTCTTTGCGCCGTTCAAGAAGATTTGGTTTTGTTGTGTCTATTCCTATTCGAATATTTTCAGGAATTTCAACATCGTTAATCGAAGCTAAACCCTCTCCGCCTTTTTTAACAGAATCGTATATATATTCATCGCCGAACTTGTTCGATGAATCCTGCAGATACTGCCAAAAGCCGCCACCGGGGTTAAAGGGAGCAGAGTAATATGATTTTACTTTATCTAATAGGAAGGGGATAATGGTATTTTTTCCTATATAGTCAGTAATATCTTCTTTGGTGTAATACGCTCCCATTTCCTTTTGGTTGATGTATTTTTCAAAAATATAACCGATAACATCGGGGTTTATATCTTTGCCGCTTGCCGTTATGCGAGTGTCAAGGTGCCAGTTCCATTCATCAAAAAACGCAAATATTTTTTCAAAAGCTTCGTCTTTAATGGAAATTTTTGTAAATGTACTTTCAAGTTCGTGTACATCAAAAAGACCGCCATTTAAGTAGGGAATATTTCCAAACGGAACGGGCGAAACCGTCTTTGTGCGTTTGTCTTCCGGTCTGCCTAACTCGTCATGAAATAATTCCAAAAGAAATGAACGGTAAAATCCATAAAAATTGGTTTTGCTTTTGTGTTTTTTACATTCGACGAGCTTTTCCCGCAAATAATTAACATTCCAGTCCAAAAAACCTTTTTTTTGAATAAAATAGCAGAACATTAAGCGGTTTAACATCAATGACGCATACCATTGTTTTTTTTCGTTCTCATTATCGGGCAGGGCATCGTCTATTCCTATAATAAAGCCAAGGAACGCGCTGTGCTGTTTTATGAATTCGGCATAGAATTTTTTTGTTACTTTTTCATTGTTTGCAGTAAGTGTATTAACCCTTTCTATTACATCTGCAAGCGTTAAAATTTCTTCTTCGTTTAGTTCAAAAACAATGTTTCGCAGTTTTTGAAACAGCGGCTCAACATCCTGTCCTTCGTTCCATGAAAACGAAACAAGCTTTTTTGCCTTGCTGTCTTCGTACAACGGTAGCTGCCAGTATTGCCATGTTTTATTTTCATCTGCAATAAGAAGCAAATGTTCAAAATAAAGTTTGCTTAATTTTTTCCATAATTGTTTGCGAATATTTATATCAGGCATTTTTCCCTGTGGTACTATGCATTGCAGAATTGGAAAATTCCTTTTATGTGATATTCCAGTTATTTGATAAATATTACCTTGTATTTCAATTTTATGATCCGCCGTAAAATTATCCCAGCCCAGATTTCTGAACATCTCGGAAAAATCATAATTATTTATATATTTTGAAAATTGTTCTTTATTCATGATCTTAACCCCATTGAACAAATTATACGGGGTTCTTTTGATCTGCGTTCTTTATCATCTTTAATGCTCAACTCGCCGTCTTCCCGTAAATTTATGATTAGATCGATAAGCTGTGTGTCATTGACCCCCGATTTCAATTCACGGTTAATTACTTCTTTAGCGTATTCTCTTAACGGATAATTGTATAAATCTTCGTAGGTGCGTTTTATTTCATCGGTGTCAAAAAGCGAATCTTTGTTGGTTGTTAGCCAATTGCCAATACGCAGCCATGCGCGTTGACGGGCGCTAGTTGGCTTGCCTAACTGCCCGCCAATTTTAGTTGATGTGTCGTTAATGTATTCAACCGCTTTTTTTACAAGTTCATGGTGCGAACTGTCTTTTTCAAGTGCGGGTTCATCAATACTGCATTTTACTGTTTTAAGAATTTCAAGCTGTGATTGCGTTACAATTTCGCCTTTTTCATTTATCCATGTTAAACAGTCATTATCGTCTGTTGTTTTGGCATACACAATTACGCCTTTGTCTTCCGCTTTTTTTGCCGAGTAAACAACATCAGGAAGGGCAGGAATTTTTGTTTTTAAATCAGGGCGGGCGTCAACGCCGTTTTTCCAAATCTGATAACAATAAGAAGCCAAATCAACTTCTCCTTCGTCTTCATCGTCAAAAATCCCTGCTTTTTCATTGTATAAATCTTTTATGTTGATAGGATCGCCGTCAAAAAAGACTTCATCAGAGCCGACTGTTTCCGCATTTTCCTTAATGCGTTTTTGCAATCTTCCGCGAAGATCAAGTATTGTTTCAAGTCCGTCTTCGGGCAGGAATGAATAGCACCTAATTTCATCGCTTTTCTGTCCTATGCGGTCAACACGGCCTGCCCTTTGAATCAGCCTGATAATAGCCCAAGGCAGATCATAATTTACTACGATATGACAATCCTGCAAATTTTGCCCTTCGCTTAATACATCAGTGGAAATCAGCACACGAATTTCTTCGATTGTCTTTTTTCCTATTCGTTCTTTATTGCTTTTGGGGCTAAAACGATATGCCAATGAACTTGGATCATCGCAGGAACCTGTGGCACACTCAATATCGGTTACACCTCTTTTTACAAGAGAACTGTAAAGATATTTTGCGGTATCGGCATATTGCGTAAAAATAAGCACTTTTTTGTTGGGATATTTTTTTGTAACAAGTTCATGTAAAGCGTTTAATTGACGGTCTTTAGACTGTTCCCACGATTTACCCAATTCAAGTATTTTTAAAAGTTCATCGGTATCAGCTTCTATATCATCTTTCAGCTTCTTATTAAAAAGTTTGCTGCGTATCCATTCGTATTTTTGCCTGTTATTGGAAAGTGTGTCGTAGTATTTTTTGGCGAGGTTCAAATACTCATTTTTTTCTACTATAAATTGATCTTTTAGAGAAGTTGAGTCCTCGGATTCCGAATCTTCATCTGAATAAAGAATGTCGTTTATAATATCCCCTTCCTGTTTGCCGACAGGGAATTCAAGTTTTTCTTCGATAGCATACAAAAATAAATAGTTGCGTAAAATATGGCGGCTAATAGATAACAGGAATGAATACCCTGAACTTTCAAGCCGTTTGAATAACCCTGTTCTGGCAAAACCCCTAAGCTGTTTTCCGGCTTTTGCAAGATTGGCTTTAATGTGTTTTTCTTGTTCGGTAATGTCTTTAATAGTTTCTTTATTCTCATAAGCCTGCTGTCCAATTCCATACCGCGGCAGGAGCAATGTATTTATTATGTTCATAGCATCGGCAGAATAAAGACGGGCGTACTGGTCATCTTTATCGTTAATGTTAAAATGATACTCAACTTTACAAGGGATGCGGTCGGGGAAAAAGCTCTTTTCCACTATGCCGTTTTCATCAGGCGCAAATTCAATATACTTTCTGCCAGTGGCTTTGTCTGTCTTTGCATAATTTGCTTTTATAAAACTGCGGGTACGGCGGACAAGAAAAAGCCGCATAAGCTGCGCCCAATCATCAGATTTATCGCTTTTTTCAAAAGCAGAAAGGCTTGTATCTTTAACCTGATGTTTTGCTTCAAACTCTGCCTTGCCACCTAATTCTTTTATATAGCGTTCAGGAGAAACCCCAAGATTAAAGTCTTCGTTAAGAAATAAACGCAATTGGTTTGACAAGTCAAGATAGCTTTTATTGTAAGGTGTTGCGGTTAAAAGAATTACTTTTGAATCGTTTAACGCAAGATATTCGGCAACAGCGCGATAGCGTTTTCCTTCGCGGTTGCGCAGATTGTGGCTTTCATCAATTATCACAAGACGGTAGCGGCGTTCATCTTTTAGATCGTTTTGCACGCCTCCAAGAGATATTACTTTTGCTCTAAGCTGGTAAGTATGTGCGTATCCTTTCCACATTTCCGTCAGATTCGGCGGGCAGATAATAAGTGTTTCAAGAAAGAAGTCATCCTCAAACATTTTAGCAAGGGCAGTTGCGGTAATGGTTTTGCCAAGACCGACAACATCGCCGATTATTACGCCGCCTCTTTTATGAAGATGATGAGCGGCAACCTGGACGGCATTTTGCTGAAATGGCAGAAGTACTTTTCTAAAAATCTTTGGCACGGAAAATTCTGCAATTCCCGCTCTGGCTTCCTGCGACAAGTGGTAAACCATTTTCATATAAATAAAATAGGGTCTAAGAGGCGCTTCTGAAGCCCAGCTTTGGTCGATAATGTCCGCAAGTTCCTGCGTAATATCTAAACTCAACCTGTCCTGCCAACGTTCCTGAAACCAGTCTTCAAGATGTACTGCGGCTGTGGGATCGGTTACATCAACATTTAATTCACCCTGTTTGGAAAGACCGGAGAATGTCAGGTTACTGCTTCCAAGATACCCGATTATCGGAGTGTTGTATTCCTTGCGGTAGGCAAGATACAGTTTTGCATGAAGATTAAAAGCAAGATGAAGCTTTACCTTCACCTGTCCGCCGCGCAGCTGCCGTGAAAGCCTTTGCAGTGTAATTTCGTCCGCATTGGCAGGCAGCCCAATCGTAAGCTGCTTACGGAACTCCGAAGCTTTTTCTTTTTTTAACTCGATAGCGGCGGCATTATCAATTTGAGATTGATGAAGCGCAAAGTATTCTTCCAGTTGATCCTGCGGGGACTTGTGCATCCCGATAAGAACCCTTGCCTTGTACTCATCGTTTCCTTGAAGCGCGCCGTCCACATCTTCGTATTTTTCAGGTAATTGGCTGCCTGTAAGCTGGTCAACGCTGTCTAAAAGGAGCTTCCAGCCTCTCAAATTAAAGTATCCAATGCAAAAATCAGCCCGTTTTGCCCCTGTAAGGGTCTGATTGAGGGCTTCTGCGAGTTTATCTCCTTTAATATTGTCAAAAATGTGCGGCAAACAGGGCCTCCGTAGGGTATATTACACTATTTTGCGGGTTTTCTCAATGGTTTAAATTGAAACCCATTTCTATCTACCCCCTAAAAAGTTCCACATACCCAAAGACATAAATTAAAAGAATCAAAAGCGGCAGCCCCCATGTGAAGTAGAACTTGAGCTTTGATGGAAAGTTAAAACCGCTTCCTGTGTTTGCTTCTTTTGTAAAATTGTCCCAGCCCCATCCTTTTTTGGAAACACAGAAAAGGACGTAGACCAATGCACCTAACGGTAAAAGATTATTGGAAACAAAAAAATCTTGTAAATCCAGAACACCGCTGTCGGGGCCTAGCGGTTGGAAACCTGATAGTAAATTAAAACCCAGTGCGCACGGAATGGAAAAAATAGTTACAGCGATAAAATTAACGATACATGATTTTATCCGGCTAAGACCTGCAAGCTCCATTAAAAAAGCGATTGTGTTTTCAAAAACTGCGATAACCGTAGACATGGCGGCAAAAACCATAAACAGAAAAAACAATGCTCCCCAAAACTGGCCAAAAACCATGTGGTTAAAAAGATTGGGCAGAGTAACAAAAATTAAACCGGGACCAATATTGGGTTCTAAACCGAATGCAAAACACGCCGGTAAAATTACCAAACCTGCCATAATTGCAACAGTGGTATCCAATACTGCAACAGCGACGCTCTCTCCTGCAAGCCGTTTATTGCGATTAATGTAACTGCCAAAAATAGCCATGCTTCCTATTCCAATACTCAGTGAAAAAAATGCCTGCCCCATTGCTGCAAAAACAACTGTAAAAAGTCCATGTTCGCGAATAGCATTTAGGTTTGGCTTAAGGAAAAAAGCAAGACCCTCCCCGGCGCCGGGCAGAGTAACAGAGCGAACAACAAGAATTGCAAGTATTAAAAAAAGACCCGCCATCATTATTTTTGCGGCTTTTTCAACGCTGGCTACAAGCCCGCCCGCGCAAACACCGTAGCCGATTAAACATACCAATGCCATCCAGCCAATCATCTGTGAGGGGCTGGAAATAAAATTTCCAAAGACGGCGCCAACTTCGTCCGGGGACAAAGCTGCAAAATCGCCTCTTGCCGTTTTGAACATATAGGCAAACATCCAGCCGGCAATGGTGGTGTAGAACATCATTAATAGATAGTTGCCGGCAACGGCCGCCCATGAAAATAAGTGCCACTTGGTTCCGGGCTTTTCCAGCGCATGGAAAGACCTTGCTGCGCTTTTTTCGCTTGCGCGCCCAACTGCGAATTCCATAGTCATTGCCGGTATCCCCAAAATGACTATGAAAACGAGGTAAATAAGAACAAATAACGCTCCGCCATATTGTCCAGTTATGGAAGGAAACCGCCAAACATTTCCAAGCCCAACGGCGCATCCAACGGAAAGCAGAATAAAGCCAAGCCGCGATGATAACTTTTCTCTTTGCATGGTTTAGTTTGACATATTTTTATTTATTTTGTTAAGTGATTCCATTGACTAAACCCCAAACCCATATTAACCTTGATAACAGGGGGAATACATGCATTACAAGAACTTTTTGACAGTAACTTACGCGCCGGCGGCTTATCTGAACGATAACTCAATTGAACAGCTTAGGGAAGATATCGAGAAAGTCGGCAGATATATTAAACTTGATAAGATATATCTGGAAACATACCGTTCGGAAATTTTGGTAGAGCGGGACAAGATGGAAGCAATAAAAGCTCTGTTTATAGAATACGGCTATGCGGTTTCCGGCGGGATTACAACGACCGTAAAGCAGACATTGATGGGCAGTATGTGTTTTACCGACCCGGAAAACCGAAAAAGACTTGGCGAAATTGCCGCCTACACCGCCGAACTGTTTGACGAAGTAATGCTTGACGATTTTTATTTTACAAACTGCCGCTGCGAATTATGCATCAAGGCAAAGGGAGAGCGCGACTGGACATCGTACCGTCTTGCTCTGATGAACGACATCTCCGAAAATGTAATTATCAAAAATGCCAAAGCGGCTAATCCCAAGGCAAACGTGATAATCAAGTACCCCAACTGGTACGACAGCTATCAGGCCTGCGGGTATAACCTGGAAGACGAGCCTCCGATGTTTGACATGATCTACACAGGCACTGAAACACGCGACCCGCACTACACTCACCAGAACCTGCCTCGGTATTTAAGTTATTTTCTGCCAAGGCTGATGGAAAAAGTCAAACCCGGTAAAAATGGCGGCGGGTGGTACGATTTCTTTGAATGTAATCTTGAAGACTTTGTCCAGCAGGCATATTTGACTCTGTTCGCAAAGTGCCGTGAGAACCTGTTGTTCTGCTTCCCTCTGTTGGTTAACCTTCCTTCCTTTACAGCGGCTGCTGGCGCTTTTTATGACGAAGCGGATTTATTCGCGGGGCAGATCGGTGAGCCAATGGGTATAGCCTGTTACAAACCATATCATTCATACGGAGAAAGGCGGCTTCACGATTTCCTCGGAATGCTGGGCATACCCCTTGATCCTTATCCTTATTATCCCTCAGACGCGCGAACATTAATTCTTACAGCGGATGCCGCCTGGGATAAAGAAATTGTCGGTAAAATAAAACAAAGCTTGCTAAACGGAAGCAATGTATTTATTACAAGCGGTCTGTACGAAAAATTGGCAGATCAGGGAATCGAAGATATTCTGCCGCTGGAAGTTACCAGCAGAAAAATTACCTCCGACACATTTACAAACAGTACATTTGGACATAACAATTCCGGTTATGTAAAATCCGAAGGAACTGTAACAATGCCATACATTGCGTATAACGAAAACGATTTGTGGGTACTGTCCTCTGCTATCACACCCTACTTCAGCAGCCCGCTGTTACTGCGCGGCTCTTACGGCAAGGGAAACCTGTATGTACTGACAATCCCCGATACAATGGCAGACCTTTACAAACTCCCCGCAGAAACGCTTACGCTTATTCGCAGGGAACTTGGCTTATCTGTAACGCTTGAGTGTACAGGCCGTGTAGGGCTTTTCCTTTACGACAACAATACTTTTATTTTGCAGTCATTTTTGGACAGACCGGAATATGTACAGATTTGTATCAACAAGCCGGGCGTTTCAATTGTTCCGCTTGTCCAAACACGCCAGGTTGGAAAAACAGTCTTTATGACAAAATCCCGCTGTAGAGAAAATGAGAGCGTCTTTGGCGTACGTCTGATGCCCGGCCGTTATTCGGCATTTAAGATTGAAGGATAAACGGCGTTATAGTTCCAGTTTCAGATCGCCGTCTTTTATCCATCCAATTTTACCTAACAGCAACCGCCCCGTTACGCCAAATGTAACGGGGATTACAAAGAACAGTAAAATCAGGGCGGGGACAAGTATTCCCGCTTTAAGCCCCGCGTCCAATGATGCGGTTATTGTGGTAAACAATCCTACAAGCCCTGCCGTACCCATGCCGCTGCCCGTACTGCCGCAATGTAATTGAAAAACAGCGGCACCCAGAGGACCGCAAACAGCGCTCGCGATTACTGGCGGAATAAGAAGGCGCGGATTTCTGAAGATGTTTGGGATTTGCAGCATACTGGTTCCAAGCCCCTGCGCAACAAGCCCTGGAATGCGATTTTCACGCCAGCTCATCACCGCAAAGCACACCATGTGCGCCGCCCCGCCAACAACAGCAGCGCCGCCCGCAAGCCCGCCTATACCACAGGCTATGCAAATTGCCGCACTGGAAGTAGGCATAGTAAGCAGCAAGCCAACTGAAACCGACAGGACAAACCCCATCCATATAGGACTTGCCTCTGTAGTAAGCATTATCCAATTGCCAAAGGCGGTAAACGCTCTGACGATTGGAGGACAAACTGTAAACGCCAGAGCGCAGCCAATCAATATAGCGGAAACAGGCAATACAACAATATCAAGCCTGGTACGTCCTTTAAGAAGCTGCCCGATCTCAACAGCGATGAGCGAAGTAATAAAAGCCGAAACCGGCTCTCCCGGACTTACCAAACCGCCGTTTCTTATTAACGCTCCATTTTCGACCGTTACATTCGCTGTAAAATTAAACAACTGAAAGGCGGAAAAAGGATCAGCAGCCTGAACCGCGTTTATAATCGCGATACTCTGCGCTCCAATGAATCCCGCGCATATAGCCGAGAACAGAACAAGTTTCTCGGCTTTCAGACTGTGGGCAACACCCGCGCCTATTCCCGCGCCCATCATTAATTGAGCCGCCATACCCGCAACCTGAAATGCAAGACCAATGCCGCCGCTGCCAATCCATTTACCTATCTGATTGACAATTGTGCCCGCGATCAGCGTGGCGAACAAACCAAACGCCATACCCCCCGAAGCTGTAATAAACCAACGATTCGCAAAATTTTTAACAATCATACACATATCTTAATTTATTTTATATTATATAGTATAGAGGTGTATATGGATTGGGTTAATAGAATTAAAATGGCTGCGGTCGTATTGTCATTTAGCTTGATTTTTAGCGCCTGTTCTCATGATAATGGTAATGCACTTTACGAATCTGAATTTGTTCAGGCGGCTGCGGTGGGTATATATGGACACCATCAAGCTGACGATGTAAATCTTACCGTTGTATTTAATACAAGCAGCCATACCATTGTGCATATCATCTACGATCCTCTTGCCCCCGAGAACAATACTTTGGATACCAGAGAAGAAAATGTCGGACGTGACGATGAAGGCAATTATATAAGGTATTTAATCCCCTGGCGGGAAAGACGAGATATGTTGCTCTCCGGAATGATAGGGTTGAATGCTCTTGTATTAGCAGAAATGACGCATGTACACACTCTGTACCCAAATGCTGGCGATGTGGAATTTGACGGAAGAACTCTTGACGCTGTAACGGGCGCTACCATGACCCGGAATAGTTTCATCAACGCAGTTATTGAGGCTTCCAGATTATATAGGGACGGTGCGGCGCAGCCAAGCAGCTATTATATTGACAGGATATAAAAAACGTTGGTATAATTTTCGAAAATAAGCTCCATTAGTATGAACAATGATTTATTTGTATAAAAAGAGGTTTAGATGGACTGGGTTAATAGGGTTAACGAGGTTATTGATTATATCGAAAACAACTTGTCCCAGGAAATTGATAAAGAAAAAATAAGACAAATTATGGCTTGTTCATATTCAGTTTTTCAGCGTTCGTTTGTACAGATTGCGGGAATAACTTTGGGAGAGTACGTAAGGCAGCGAAAACTGACAAAAGCCGCTTACGACATTTTGAATTCCAATGAAAAAATTATAGATTTAGCCTTTAAATACGGTTATGAATCATCAGATGCTTTCACAGTCGCGTTCAAAAAACTTCATGGAGTATCCCCGTCTGCTATAAAAAAAACGGAAGTTAATCTAAAGTTCTGCTCCCGTCTCCGTTTTACACTATCAATAAAAAAAGCAGAGAAAATGGATTATAAGATTATTGAAAAAGAAACTTTTAAAGTTATCGGAAGACGCAGAGTAACAACCCCTGGCGGTATCCCTGGTGATCGCGGAACATGGGGAGTAGCCCGCAAAGACGGCAGTATCGATCAATTAATGAAAATGATGGAACCCGGCAAGCCTTTTCTTGGACTATGTTTTGGTTTTGGTGAAGATAGAAGCGATGACAATATGGTCGGAATCGAATGGGAAGGTGATGATGTTGAAGGCCTCGAAAGTTACACCTACCCAAAATCAAACTGGCTTGTATTTACCGATGAAGGAAAAATTGACGAGAGGCCTCTCCTTAAAATGTGGGACACGATTTACAGAGATTTCATGCCGCAGAGTAAATATAAACAGGCAAACCTTCCAACAATAGAAATTTATATAGAAAGGAATCAAGAAAAGAATTTCTGCAAACTTGAGGTTTGGATACCGATTTTAAACTTATCCTCACGCGGGGATTAAAAGTCCCAGCCCATTGTCGATTGCCAGAAACTTTGGCTGTTATACCCGCCGTTGGGTTCGTCTGTGAGACATCCTCGCCGGGCGTTAAGTTCGCCCCCTATACAGCTTCGTACTGTTTTTCACGAAAATGCGATACCAGACCAATGACTATAAACGGCAGTCCAAACAAAAACGCGCCAACCAATAATAAAATTTCCATTTCCATAAAACTACTCCTCGGTTTTTTCTTCTTCTTTTCCAAGAAAAAGACCAATTGTACAAAAAACAATACCTATCATAAATCCACCGGCAATCAAAGAAGTATGCGAAAAATCGCCGCGCAAAATACCACCAAACTAGTGTATCATATTTATAAGAAACAATCCACACTTTATACTTCCCTCACGCTAAGTCGCACAGATCAAATAGCAAAGCCCGCAAACCTCCCTCTTCATTTGCTCTCTGCTAATTGCTCCCTGCTCCCGCTTGTTAAAAAGCATAAAATTATGGTATAATTAACCTATGACAATAAACAAGGTGTTCAAAACAAGCAATACTCTTTCATCTTCCTGCAAAGAAATCAGTTATTCTTTTGATTATCAATCAAAAGAACCTGATTTTCTGCATGATTCTGCCGAACAGGAAATTATTGAACCTTTTAATGATGAGAAAGAAGCTCTTAATTTTGTAAACTATTACTCCCAGATGGTGATTAATGAAGCGCGGTGAACTTTGGACGCTTCAAGATAGCGGTTATGCCTCAAAGTCCCGCCCTGTTGTAATTGTTCAGGCTGATGACACAAATAGCTTTGATTCTGTAATTCTATGTTTATTTACAACTTATGAATCTGATAATGTCCCCACAAGAGTAAAGATAGAACCAAATGTCAGTAATGGCCTTCAGAAAACCAGTTATGTAATGACAGAAAAAATTATAACTATAGACAAAAAACTTTTAGGAAAACAATTTGGCACACTTTCAAACAAGGAAATGAGCCAGATTGCCGGAAAACTTGCAAAATTATTAGAAATACATAAAAACGATATCGAAGAATAAGATGGTGTCCGCAGGTATTCTTATTATTGATGATATTAGGGCTATTCCAGCCTTATCACGAGGTACGTGATCAGCCTAGGGGACGGTCGTTGATAAGTCTAGAGTCAACAAATTTGCCCCCCGCTCTCTGCTCTCTGAATCACTCTCCCCAGCCATCATCCGTGCCGCTGTGCAGGTTTACCCGAATGTTTCCTATAGTACACTCAATTTGGTATCAGCCCGAAACCGCCGCCTACTTCACCAAGTTTGTGAGTTTGGTCTATAGGTTGAGAAATGATGGGGGTGGGGGGGTCTGCTCCTCGGAAATCCCCAAGGGGAAACTTGGCTGAAAGTTCCGTTAAGTCCAACCCTACCCCTTCAAGCGTGATAATAGTCTTATTCACAATGTTGTTTACAATAGTGTTTATATCATTACCCGTACTACGAAGGGAGAGGCTGCCCACTCTGCCGCTCCAGTCGCCGCCTACTTTTATAGAAGTTATGGCTGTGTTAGTAGCAGCTAAAAAAAGCGAATCAATAAAGGCCGTGCCGCTTATGGTAAAGAACCCGGTTTCCATTATCCTTACATCACTATTATTGCCAACGGTATTGGTACTGCCTGTGGCGTGTGTGTGTTCATAGAAATCGTTGGTATTGTCTTTAATTACTCCCCCGCTCATAATGAACTGTCCGCCGTGGTGTACCGTTACGGCTGCGGCGCTGTGAGATTGACTATTATTAGAGTTATGATTCCCGCTTATTTCACCGCCTTCCATATAGAAAACAGAGTTAACACCTTGCACCCACACAGCACCGTCAGGAGAACTTGTGCGATGATTTATAATCTTAGAGCCTTCCTTCATGGTAAGGGCGCCGCCGGTGTTCCTATCTATCGTTATCACAGGCTGATTAGTGGTTCCAGGTCTGCCTACAAGGGTGATGTTTTCGTCAAGGGTAAGACCTGCGCCGTTGGAAATATTAAATAAGGGAACATTGTCGGCAACAGCTTGAATTTTAACCTCGTCTGCTCCCCCTTTAAGGATTAATTCAGTGCCGGGTCTGTTTAGTGTTTGGGCGCTTAAATCTTGATTTTCATCAAGCAGCAATAAATATGTTCCGACAGGGTTATCAGAGCTATTTATATAGTCCAGGACATTTATAAAATTACCCTGCATAATAAAGGGTTCGTCCTCTGTGCCTGAGCCGGGCAGCGTTACCCTATGATCCTGCTCCCCGCCAACACCCCGCAGTATGGGCAGGTTGGTGGTATTGTTCCACACCCAATGAGTGTCAAAACCCGTAAACACACCTCGCCAGAAAGCGATGTTGTGATACCCGCCGTTAGCGTTGACCGCGTTCGTAGTTGCCGACACATCCGCGCCGTCTCTGCCCGTGTCGGTTTTATTGGCAGTGCTTGGGAAATCGGCTTGCGGGGTTGTGCCGTCTATAAATACCATATCCGCACGCCCGTAGCTGTTGTTGATTGTTCCAGCATTCCAAGTAACACGCCCAAAAGAATTACTATCTCCTCCTTCAGTTCTCACTATTGCCGGATTCAAGGCAACGCTGTTCTGCAACGTGCTGCCGGTGTAGTTAAGTCCCACAAGTCCGCCGCCGCTGCTCCTGCCGCTGACACTGCCCGTGGCGTAGCTGTTTCGCACAATGCCGCCCTCATTGTTTAGCCCCACAAGCCCGCCGCTGTAAGCGCTGCTGCCGCTGACATTGACTGCGGCATAGGTGTTTTGCACAATGCCGTAATTAATCCCAACAAGCCCGCCAATAGAATTTGTGTTGTCGCTGACACTGCTGACACTGCCCGTAGCGTAGGTATTTTGCACAGTGCCGTAATTATACCCAACAAGTCCGCCGACATAGGTATTGCCGGTGATGTTGACATCGACAAGCCCAAGGTTTTTTACCTCGCCGTCTGCTCCAATTGAACCGAACATACCTTGATAGTTTGTTGTTTCATTAATAGTAATCCCCGCTATAGTAAACCCGCCGCCGTCAAAACTGCCGGTAAAGCGGGTGCCAGTTGTACCAATCCGCGTCCAGTTGCTTTCGCCCGGCGAGGGTGGATCCAGAACGATGTCAGCTTCAAGCCGGTAATGAGAGTCAAGGTTGCTGTGGATGGTTCCCGACGGTCCTATCACATCGAGCGCATTGGCGGCGGTGATGATGAAGGGGTCAGCCGCAGTGCCGCTGCCAGAGATCGGTCCAGCAATTGTAACCGTTACTACATAACTTTGAGACGAGCCGTCCGCCGCCGTAACCGTGTATG
>Ga0099364_10005268_pt1 | contig 19273 bp, 13 predicted proteins | sample TergutTh196P3_FD_73070 | JGI IMG/M metagenome (GOLD analysis project Ga0099364, IMG submission 73070) | Microcerotermes parvus P3 segment gut microbial communities from Pointe-Noire, Republic of the Congo - Th196 P3 | ecosystem: Host-associated > Arthropoda: Insects > Digestive system > Gut ...
ATGGCCGGGTCGGTAGGCAAACGGGAAGCATTGGAACTTGTGAGGAAATAAGTTATGACCGAACTGGAAAAGATGCTCAAGGACACACTGACCCGCATGGAACAGGAATTTTTACAATCCCTGACCGCTCAAGGCAAAACCCTGGAGGCACAACAACGCGCTTTGACGGCACACAGCCAGGGCTTGCGGCAGCTTCAGGAACAGATGAACCAGTTCAGCGCCGATTCGCAAGCCTTGACGCAGCGCTTGGAAGGCTTGGCCGGGTTATACAAGAGCTTGGAGCCGCTATTGTCGCGCTTGAGCGGTATCTTGAGCGGCAAATAGAAAGAGCCAGGGAAAGGGAATGGAGTCGGGGGCCAAGGATGAGGATGTAGGGAACCCTGTTGTTTTTTTTCCAGCGCCCTTTATGGACAAAACAGCTTAAGCGGTCTATCGTGCCCAAACACCATTCCCACACTGATATAAGGTTGTTATGTTTGAGCAAACATTCAAAAATATAGACGATGCCCTCTGGAAAGATGCCGGGGCCTCAAGCGAGCTTGACTACACCGAGCAAACTTCCTGGTTGCTGTTTCTGAAATATCTTGACGACCTGGAAAAGGACAAGGAAGCCGAAGCCTCGCTGGCCGGCAAGCCCTACACGCCCATTCTGGCGCGGAAATACAAGTGGAGCGCCTGGGCCGCGCCCAAGTTGAAGAGCGGCCAAATCGATGAAAATAAAGCCCTCACCGGCGATGACCTCAAAGCCTTTGTGGACGGTCGGCTTTTTCCCTATCTTCAGTCCTTTCAGCAAAGCGCCCAGTCGCCGGATACCATAGAGTATAAAATCGGCGAGATTTTCGGCGAGATAAAAAACAAAATCCAGAGCGGCTTTGTGCTGCGTGATGTGCTGAACCTGGTGGACGGGCTGCGTTTTCGCACCCAGAAAGAGCGCTTTGAGCTTTCCGCCCTCTACGAGGACAAAATCAAGCGCATGGGCAACGCCGGACGCAACGGTGGGGAATACTACACCCCGCGCCCGCTTATCCGGGCCATCATTGAAGTGGTTAAGCCTAAAATCGGCCAGACCGTTTATGACGGCGCGGCCGGTTCGGCGGGCTTTTTGTGCGAAGCCTACGCCTGGCTGAGCCAGGGCAAAAGCCTGAGCACGGCCGAGCGGGAAACTTTGCAAAAGCGCACCTTCTACGGCAAGGAAAAAAAGAGCCTGGCCTACGTTATTGCCGTCATGAACATGATTCTCCACGGCCTGGAAACCCCCAATATCCTCCACACCAACACTTTGAGCGAAAACCTGAGCGATATTCAGGAAAAAGACCGCGTGGACATAATCCTCGCCAATCCGCCCTTTGGCGGCAAGGAGCGGCCGGAGGTTCAGCAGAACTTCACCATCAAGACCGGGGAAACGGCCTTTCTCTTTTTGCAGCACTTTATCAAGATGCTGCGGCCCGGGGGCCGGGCCGGGGTGGTCATTAAAAATACCTTTCTTTCCAACGGGGATAACGCCGCCGTGGCTCTACGCCGGGAGCTTCTGGAAACCTGTAACCTTCACACGGTTTTGGATATGCCCGCGAAAACGTTTCAGGGGGCAGGGGTTAAAACCGTGGTGCTTTTTTTTGAAAAAGGCGCGCCCACCCGGAGTATCTGGTATTATCAACTTGATCCGGGCCGCAGCCTCGGCAAGACCGACCCCTTGAATGACGGAGATATGGCCGAATTTGTGCGCCTGCAAAAGACCTTTGCGGATTCGCCCCAATCCTGGAAAATCAAGGTGGCCGACCTTGACCCGGCCACCTGCGACCTGTCGGTGAAAAACCCCAACCAGCGGAAGGAAGAAGAATTGCGCGCGCCGGAGGAGATTTTGGCGGAACTCGCGGCCCTGGATGAAGAGAGCGCGGCCCTGATGGAGAATATCAGGGGGCTGTTGTGAAAGAGGGGTGGGTGACGAAGAAGCTGGGGGAGGTGTGCGAGAAGACAGGAACAATTAACCCATTAACCCAGCCAGAGGTTGAATTTCGATACATAGATATCTCCTCTGTATGTAATGCCAGTTTTTCCATTCAAGAAACAACTTGGATCAAAGGTAAAGAAGCTCCAAGCCGAGCAAGAAAGCTGATTTACTTTGGTGATGTCCTGTTCGCAACAGTTAGACCAACCCTTCTTCGTGTTGCTATTGTCCCACAATACCTAGACAGGAATATTTGTAGCACTGGTTTCTTTGTTGCGCGGCCAAATCAAAACTTTGAAGGAAGATTGCTTTTCTATTACTTGATAAGTCCAAGTTTTTTGAAAGAGATATCAAAGCTTGAACGCGGAGCAAGTTACCCAGCAGTTACGGATTCAGATATTAGAGAACAAAAAATTTCATTTCCTGTAAATAAAGCCGAGCAACAACGCATCGCCACCATTCTCGACGCCGCCTTTGCCGACCTTGCCCAAGCCAAGGCCAACGCGCAAAAGAACCTTGCCAATGCCAAAGAGCTGTTTGCTTCGGAGCTGAATACGATTTTTACGCGCAAGGGGGAGGGGTGGGTGACAAAGAAGCTGGGGGAGGTGGCTTCTGTTAGCTATGGCTACACGGATTCTGCCTCCAGTCAAAAAAAAGGGCCAAAATTTCTTAGAATTACAGACATACGAGATAATTGTGTCAAATGGGATGATGTGCCATATTGCACTATAGATGCTAAATCTCTTTCTAAATTTAAACTTAAAGATGGAGACATTGTTTTTGCAAGAACAGGGGCCAGTACCGGGAAAAGCTATCTTGTTACAAATCCACCAGAAGCCGTCTTTGCTTCGTATTTGATCCGCGTACAACTCAATACTAATTTCATAGTGCCAGAATTTCTGTCCTTGTACTTTCTTACAAAAAAATATTGGGATCATATCGAAACTGGCATCTCAGGAAGCGCTCAAGGGGGATTTAACGCAACAAAGCTTGCAGAGCTTTTAATTCCTTTTCCTCATGTACAAAACCAACAACGCATTGTTTCCCGCTTCAACGAGCTTTCCGAACACTCTAAGAAATTGGAAGCCGTTTACACCCAAAAGCTTTCCTTATATAATGAGATGAAACAAAGCCTGCTGCACCAAGCCTTTAGCGGCGATTTATAGGAGCCGGCCTTGTCCCTGAACGAAGCTGGAACCCGTCAGCGGAGGGTGTGCCTCCGTTTTCCAGCAACCTGACTTAAGCAAAGCGCACTTTGCTTAACGTGGTTTTCTGGTGAAAGACGTTTCAAAACAACAAGTTACAGACCATTTTAAGCGGCTGAACCCGTGGCGGGCGGGCCTGGGCCTAGGTGAAGACATCGCCAGGATGCGCCCTCGCGCCTTCCACCAAGCCTTTAGCGGCGAATTGTAGGAGCCGGCCTTGTCCCTGAACGAAGCGGAAACCCGTCAGCGGGGGGCTCGGTTTTTCAACAGCCTGACTTAAGCAAAGCGCACTTTGCTTAACGTGGTTTTCTGGTGAAAGACGTTTCAAAACAACAAGTTACATACCATTTTAAGCGGCTGAACCCGTGGCGGGCGGGCCTGGGCCTAGGTGAGGACATCGCCAGGATGCGCCCTCGCGCCTTCCGCCAAGCCTTTAGCGGCGAATTGTAGGAGCCGGCCTTGTCCCTGAACGAAGCGGAAACCCGTGCGGAATACATCGACCCGGCCCTGGCCAAGGCCGGGTGGGGCGTTGTGCCTGGCAGCCGCATTCGGCGCGAGTTTCCCGTCACCGCCGGGCGTATTCTGGGTGAGGGCAAGCGCGACAAGGCCCTTTCCGCCGACTATATGCTGGAATACAAAGGGGCCCGCCTGGCCGTCATTGAGGCCAAAGCCTGGGATAAATACTATACCGAAGGCGCGGGGCAGGCCAAAGATTACGCCACGCGCCTGGGCCTGCGCTTCGCCTATTCCACCAACGGGCAAAAAATTTACGCCATAGACATGGAAAACGGAGAGGAAGGCGACCTCGCCGCCTTTCCCACGCCGGATGAACTCTGGCAGGCCCGCTTCCCCCTGGCCAATTCCTGGCGCGATACTTTCGCCGCCGAGCCGTTTAAAGAAAAAGGCGGCGGCTGGTCGCTCCGCTACTACCAGGCCGCTGCCGTTACCCGCGCCGCGGAGGCGGTGGCGGGCGGCAAAAACCGCGCGCTCCTCACCCTGGCCACGGGCACGGGTAAAACCGCCATCGCCTTTCAAATCGCCTGGAAGTTGTACCAGGCCCGCTGGACTTTGCCCAAAAATAGCCAGCGGCGGCCTCGCATCCTGTTTCTGGCGGACAGAAACATCCTGGCCGATCAGGCCTATAACGACTTTTCTTCGTTCATGGCCTTCCCGGAAGACGCCCTGGTGCGCATCCGGCCCAAAGAAATAAAAAAGAAAGGCTATGTGCCCAAAAACGGCCACGTCTTTTTCACCATCTTTCAGACCTTTATGAGCGGCACGGACGCCGAAGGCGGCCCCGTGCCCTATTTTGGCGAATACCCGCCGGATTTTTTCGACTGCATCATCATTGACGAATGCCACCGGGGCGGCGCCAAGGACGAAAGCGAATGGCGGGCCATTCTGGAATACTTTTCCCCCGCCCTCCAAATCGGCCTTACCGCCACGCCCAAGCGCGACGTGAACGCGGATACCTATGCCTATTTCGGCGAGCCGGTTTACACCTATTCCCTTAAATCCGGCATCAACGACGGCTTTCTCACCCCCTTCAAAGTGCGCCGCATCGCCACCACCCTGGACGACTACACCTATTCTCCCGACGATATTGTGCTGGAAGGCGAGGTGGAGCGCGGGCAGCATTTCAGGGAGCGTGATTTCAACGTCACCGTGGAGATTCGGGAACGCGAGGAGTTCCGGGTCAAACAGTTCCTTTCGGAAATACAGCCGCTGGAAAAAACCCTGGTCTTTTGCGCCAGCCAGCGCCACGCCCTTTTGGTTCGAGATATAATCAACCAGGAGAAAAAGGTTAAAGAGCCGGATTACTGCGTGCGCGTCACCGCTGACGACGGCGAATTGGGCGAGGAATTTTTGCGCAAGTTTCAGGATAACGAAAAAAGCATCCCCGCCATCCTCACCACTTCGCAGAAACTGGCCACCGGCGTGGACGCCCGGAACATCCGCCATATCGTCTTGTTGCGGCCCATCAGGAACATGATTGAGTTCAAGCAGATCATTGGGCGCGGCACACGCCTGTTTGACGGCAAGGATTATTTCACCATCTTTGACTTTGTCCAGGCCCATGACCTGTTTAATGACCCGGAGTGGGACGGCGACCCCGTGGCGCCGGAACCGGGGCCGGATAAACCGGAAAAGCCGGACAGCCCGAATGAGCCAGAAGACCCTGAAGGTGATGGCGGGCCGGAAGACCCCGGCGACGAGGGCGGCGGCAGAACCCTTATCCGCATCCGGCTGGCGGACGGCAAGGAGCGGCAACTGCACAGCCTCAAGGCCACCTCTTTCTGGGGGCCGGACGGCCGGCTCATGACGGCCAAAGAATTTCTGGAAAGCCTATACGGCAAGCTGCCGGAATTCTTCCACCACGAGGACGAATTGCGCGCCCTGTGGAGCGACCCGGAAACCCGCCAAAAACTTCTGGAAGGCTTGCGGGAAAAAGGCTTTGACTTCGCCTCGCTCCAAGAGATGCAGCGCGCGATAGACGCCGAAAAAAGCGATCTATACGATGTGCTGGCCTACGTGGCCTTCGCCTCGCCCATGGAACTGCGGGAAGCCAGGGCCGAAAAGGCCCGGCAGCATTACCCCGCCTCCTATACCGAACCGCAAAAAGCCTTTTTGGATTTCGTGCTGGCCCAATACGCCAAGGAAGGCTTCACTGAACTTGGTTCAGACAAACTTCCCCCACTGATCAAGGGCAAGTACGGCGGCTCCATTACGGACGGCCTGGCCGAACTCGGCGATATCAACGGAGTGCGCGGACTGTTTGAGGAAATGCAGAGATGGCTGTATCGTTGAAAACATTTAAAGGGTGATAGGTTTGTTCTTTGTTCCATTACCAGCTTTAAGGATCATTGGGTCTTAATCAAGTCTGGCCGGAAAACCCATAACACAAACTTGTGCAACTTATAGATAGAAGTCCAAAGGAGACGTATGTATATCCAAAAAGTAAAAATTAAAAATTTCAGGCTACTTAGGGATATAGACCTTGCCCTAGAAAAAAAGACAACTCTAATCGTCGGGCGGAACAATAGCGGTAAGACTGCTCTGTCTGAAGTGATGCGCCGCCTTCTCACAGATACAAATACTGCTTTTCAATTCGAGGATTTTTCCAGCGCCAGCTATGAGCAATTTTACAGCGCTTTAAAATCTCACCAGGACGGCTTTGGTGAAGGTGTTACTCGAGAACTATTGCCAGCTATCGAGCTACGCATCCAAATCCAATATGACACTGCACAAGCAGAGTTTGGCCCCCTTGCGCCTTTTATCATTGACCTTGATCCTAACTGCAATGAGGCTGTAGTTGTCATCGTTTATGCGTTGAAAGACGGTGAAATTGCAGAGTTTTTCTCAGGAATGCCCACATTCCAACTCGCCGAGGAGAACCCGAAAGCATTTTTTCATCTAATTCGCGAGCGCATCCCAAAGAGTTTCGCAACAAAAATTTGGGCGGAAGACCCAAATGACCCCTCCAATATAAGGTACTTAAAAGCCGCAGACTTGCGCCATTTGGTCAAGACCGGGTTTATTAATGCTCAACGCGGTCTTGATGATGTGACATCTAAAGACTCTGACGTGCTCGCTAAAATTCTCGAAGGATTGTTTTCCACTGCGTCATCCGTTCTGGCTGATCAGCAGGACAAGGCTGTTGCTGATGCTTTAGTCGAGTCCGTGAGAGACATCCAAACGCTGATTGGCGAAAGGTTTGGAAAGCAACTCGAAAAACTTCTCCCTACGCTTAAGGCTTTCGGCTATCCAGGCCTCGGCGGGCAGGAATTACAGACGGAAACGACACTTGAGGTCCATCGCTTGCTCTCTAATTTTACAAAAGTAAGATATGCCGGACACTATGGAGTCGCGCTCCCCGAAGCTTACAACGGCCTTGGTGTCCGCAATCTCATATTTATTCTTTTGCAACTCGTAGGTTTCTATAAGGCATATCGAGCAGAGCAAACGGCACCAGGCGTCCACGTCATATTCATAGAGGAACCAGAAGCACACCTTCATCCTCAAATGCAAGAAGTTTTTATTCGTCAACTGGAGATAATTGCCCAGCAGCTCACTGAAGATGGAGATGCTCCGGGAATATGGCCAGTTCAATTTGTGGTTTCAACGCACTCTTCACATATTGCAAACGCTGCTGGATTTGAAAGTATTCGGTACTTTCTTAATATAACACCTTCAGGAGCAGAGGCACAGCGCACGAAAATTAAGGATTTGCGTACAGGGTTGGCTGGTACGCCAGAAGAGGAACGCCACTTTCTCCACAAATATCTCACGCTGACACGCTGCGACCTTTTTTTTGCGGATAAAGCCGTGCTAGTTGAAGGTACAAGTGAACGCCTTCTTCTTCCTATAATCATTGACAAATTTGAAAAGTCGGAGCCAACCGCCCCAAAGCTTTCAACCCAATACAACACGGTGATGGAGGTCGGCGGAGCTTATGCGCATCTATTTTTTGATCTTTTGGAATTTCTTGAATTACGCACCTTAATCGTAACGGATTTGGATGCAGTGAAAGGTGCCGGGGGGAAAGCCTGTGCCGTGCATGAGGGAACTACGACAAGCAATGCCTGTTTCAAGGCTTGGTTCTCCGAGGACGCTCCGATAACATTGAATGGTCTTAAAGTTAAAGGAGATGAGGAAAAGATAAAAGGCAAACTCCGCCTTGCTTACCAATGTCCAGAACAGGAGGGGGGCGCGTGTGGCCGAACATTTGAGGACTCCTTCATTCTCGCAAATGCCGAGAAATTCAATCTGGCAGATGGAACAGCCGACGAACTTGAGAAAGCGGCACAAAAAGAAGCTTGTAGACATAAAAAGTCAGATTTCGCGCTTCATTATGCAATCAAGGATACTGATTGGGTTGTTCCAAAATATCTTTTAGATGGTATTCGCTGGCTTGCAGTTGAAGAAATCTCCGCCCCCGCGCCTAATCATACTACGATTGTGGAAGGCGCTGAGAGACGCACTACTGGACATGGCACCACTGGAGACGCCAATGTCTGAGATAATGAACCCTGCGGAACTCGCAAGTCAAAAAGCACTTGAAGAGGTCTATGCCTGTCTTGATAAAGGACAGAGCTTTCGACTTGAAGCTGGGGCTGGAGCAGGCAAGACTTACTCGCTTATCAAAGCTTTGCGCTACCTCATTGAGCGGCATCACCGGAATATGCCGAGACACGGCCAGAAAATTGCCTGTATTACCTTCACGAATGTAGCCAGAGACGAAATATTGGCTCGCACGGATAGAAGCCCTTTGGTGTTGTGTGAAACAATCCATTCCTTCTGTTGGTCAGTCATAAGTAGTTTTCAGCGTCAACTTCGAGAGCGCATTGTTGAAATACCGGCTTGGCAGGAGCGCATCGCTGATGTCGATGGTCTTGGTGAGCGAATTGTCGAATATAGCCTCGGGCATCGTTCAATCCGCGATCAAAGTGTTTATCTCCATCATGAAGACGTCTTACTTTTGACAATTAAGTTGATGGAGAATATTAAATTTTGCCGCCTCATGGCAGACCGTTACCCTATTATCCTGATTGATGAATACCAAGATACGGATGCAGGTTGGGTTGCAGCGATAAAGACTCATTTTCTTGCTCAGCCAGGCTCTCCATTGTTTGGCTTTTTTGGCGACCACTGGCAGAAAATTTACGGCAATGGATGCGGAAAGCTGGAGCATCCTGCTGTAAAAGAAATCGGTAAAGAGGCTAATTTTCGCTCTGTGCCAACGGTTGTGGATGCCCTAAATCGCATACGCCCGGAGTTGCCACAATTTGTCGTGGACCCGGAGGCAATTGGGCAAGTCCGAATCTTTCATACGAACAACTGGGGAGGGAGACGGCGAAGCGGGCCTCATTGGGGTGGAGATCTTCCCACCGATGTTGGCCACCAAGCACTTGAGTATGTGAGGAAGATTCTTGTTGCCGATGGGTGGAACCTGTCGTCAGAAGCAACAAAAATTCTAATGCTGACCCACCGGCTATTGGCAAACGAACAAGGTTATTCGAGCTTGCACGACGTATTTAAGTACTCTGATTCTTTCACCGCCAAGGAGCACTCTTATATAGCTTATTTTGTAGATGTGCTAGAACCAGCCTGTGAAGCTTATGCTGCTCGTAAATTTGGGACTATGTTTGAAGTGCTTGGCTCAAGAGTGCCTCAAATTAGCAAACCAAGTGATAAAAAGGCTTGGGCTAGGGCAATGGACGCACTGATAGATTTAAGCGAACGGGCAACAGTAGGTGGAATCATTAACCACCTTAATGAGTTTCGACGGCCGAGGCTTCCTGACTCCATTAAAGATAGAGAACGTGAACTGCGAGATTTTGACCGTTCTACTGGAATTCCACTGCCTGATGCTTTGGCGGAAATTGAAAAACTCCACGCTGTCAATTACTCTGAAATAAAAGCATTACGAGCTTACCACAGCGGTTTCTCACCATTTGAAACCAAGCACGGGGTCAAGGGCGCAGAATTTGAAAATGTTTTGGTCGTCGTTGGGCGCGGATGGAATCGTTACAATTTTGAAGAAATGCTAGCACTGGCTTCATCCCCAAAAATTCCTTCTGCAAAACAGGATGCCTTTGAAAGAAACCGCAACCTCTTCTATGTAGTATGTTCACGTCCAAAACGCAGACTCGCATTGCTTTTCACACAAAATCTGGGTCAAGACGCTTTGGGTACTCTGTCACGGTGGTTCGGAGCAGAGAATATCAATTCTTTGCCGTTATAATTAGTCGACGCTGAAAAACAGTGTTAAAACGGAACAGTAATTTTCATGAAATCCAATCAGACGATTTTCGTTTTTCAGGACCGACTAGATATCTGACCCAAGATGAATCTCCTTACGGTTGTAGCACCAATTATGATGCTAAAAATAACGCCTTAAAACCAGGACAGATTGCTAAGGTTGAAACTGTGAAATATGATGCTATAAGCGGTAAAGCTGTTTGTATCTTGTCCACGAACTAAAAAAAGCCACCGGCTCCGCAGCCTATAAAAGGCACAGGACCACGTTTATGGAGATACATGACTTCTAGGGATTTGATAACGACCAACTCGCTGCTTGAAAGAGTCGTCGCCATTTTGGATGAGGCTCGCTCCAAGGTCTTCCGCTCAATAAACAGCGGCATGGTGGCCATCTATTGGCTTATTGGCCGGGAAATTGTCCGGGAACTTCAAGGCGGCGATGATCGGGCGGAATATGGCGGCAGGCTGATCAATAGTTTGGCTGACCAACTCACTCCAAAATACGGGCGGGGCTTTTCGGCCACCAATTTACGGAATTTCCGTGCGTTTTATCTGGCTTACGCCGGGGCGTCCGCAATTCAGCACATACCGTGTGCTAAATCTCAGCCAGACCCAATTCAACACATGCCATGTGACGAATTGATTCCCCAGTTCAACCCGCAACTTAGTTGGTCGCATTATCGCCTTTTGATGCGGGTGGCTGATTCCTGCGCCCGTGAGTTTTATGAGCAAGAAGCGGCTGAGTGCGGCTGGAGTTATGCCCAATTGGAGCGGCAAATAAAAACCGCCTACTACGACCGCCTGCTAAAGAACAATAAGGGGTTATTGCCGGCAGTGCGTGAAAAGCTGGCTGGAGACGAAATGCCCCCCATTCATCTTTTAAAATCACCCTATGTGCTTGAATTTCTTGATTTGCCTGATAGCCCGGCACTTCATGAAAAAGACCTGGAAAACGCCATCATCAACAACCTGCAAATGTTTCTTCTGGAACTTGGCAAAGGCTTTTCCTTTGTGGCCAGGCAGAAGCACATTCGTTTTGATGATGACGACTTTTATATTGACCTGATTTTTTACAACTATTTTCTGAAATGCTTTTTATTGATTGACCTCAAACTTGGAAAACTCACCCATCAGGATGTCGGACAGATGGATGGCTACGTGCGATTATTTGAAGACCAGTTCAAAGTGCCAGGCGACAACCCGACCATTGGCCTCATCCTCTGTTCCGACAAGAGTGAAGCCGTGGCTAGATATTCAGTCTTGAGCGAAGGGCGGCAGATTTTTGCCTCCAAATATCTTAATATCCTGCCTTCTGAAGAAGAATTGAAGCGTGAAATCGCCAAGGAGCGCCAAGTTTTAGAGGCCCTTTGGATTGAACGTAAAAAGCTGGACTGAATTCACACGGCACAGCTTCCCGTCCATAACCCTGGCTTACTGGACTATGCGGTCTAAATGCTCCCTTAACCGTGTTGGTGGGTACCAGGTGGGTACCAAAGAGTTAAAGCAACCGATTTTAAAGCATCAACACCTGCTTAACTATCTAAAATTATTGGAGCTGGCGACAGGAATCGAACCTGCAACCCCCTGATTACAAATCAGGCGCTCTACCGTTGAGCTACGCCAGCTTAATTACTCCTGCCCTGTGCCTGGCCTTTTGTTGGTGGAGCCGTATAACTATAATTTTATCAAGACGGCCGACCAAAACCGAAAGGGCTGACACTTTTAGCCGTCAACTTGTTGATTTTATGTAGTTAAAGCCAAATTGCCGTTTTGTAATTTGTTCAACCAATTCAAGTTGTTATCATGCTCAACACTTCGGCTCTGGGGTTAAAGTTCTGCCCCAATTGACCTCCAGTTAATATAATGTTAGAATAGCATAAGTATAGACCTTTGGTCCAATTCTAAATCTTGGACCGCAGCCCTCTGACTATCTTCCCTTTTCACTACCCGTTGCCCGGGTCAACAATCAATCTGAGGGGAAATTTGCAATGAAAGCCAATAAAGAATTCAAAGTGGTGCCCAGTTTTCCCGAAAAATTGGCGCCCTTGAAAAAGATGGCCTACAATGTTTTGTTTAGCTGGCGTCCCGGCATTCGCGACCTTTTCCAAAGGATGGACCCCAAACTTTGGGAGGATTTAGGCCATAACCCGGTGGCCTTCATGGGCCAGATCGACCAGGAACGCCTGGAAGCCCTGGCCAACGACCGGGGCTTCATGAGCCATTTAGAGGAAGAGGCCAACAGCTTCGACAAATATATGAGAGCGCCCAAAATCGGCGACCCGGACACCTGTGTAGCCTACTTCTCAGCCGAATTCGGCCTTACTTCCTGTGTTCCCATATATTCCGGCGGCCTGGGCATATTGGCCGGCGACCACCTCAAATCAGCCTCCGACCTCGCCATCCCCTTGGTAGGCATGGGTCTTTTATACCAAGAAGGTTATTTCAGCCAATATCTCAACAACGACGGCTGGCAGATGGAGCGCTATCCCGCCAACGATTTCGACAATATGCCCATCACCAGGGTCCTGGACGCCGATGGCCGGCAGATAAAGGTCAAGGTTATGTTCAAGGGCCGGGAAGTGGCGGTAGCCGTCTGGTGCGTCCAAGTGGGACGGGTGCCCCTGTATCTTCTGGACACCGACCTGAACGAAAACGAGCCTGAATTCCGCGGCACCACGGCCCAACTTTACGGCGGTAACCGAGAGACCAGGATCCGGCAGGAAATCGTTCTGGGCGTGGGCGGAGTGCGGGCCCTTAAAGCCATCGGCCTCAGGCCAACTGTTATACACATGAACGAGGGACACAGCGCCTTCTCGGCCCTGGAACGCATAAACCTCATGCGCAAAGAGTTCAACCTCTCCTTTGACGCGGCCCGAGCGGTAGTCCAGGCATCTACCACCTTTACCACTCACACCCCTGTTCCGGCCGGCAACGACACCTTCGACCCGGAGCTGGCCCGGGCCTATTTCGAGGACTATGCCAAAGAACTGGGCATAAACTGGCGGGTTCTATTGGGCTACGGCCGTATCAACCCCCGCGATGAAAGCGAACCCTTCGGCGTGACCCCCCTGTCCTTGCGCCTGTCGGCCCATGCCAACGGCGTCAGCCGTCTACACGGCCGGGTCAGCCGCAGCATGTGGCAAAGTATCTGGCCCAAAAATCCGGTGGTCGACACCCCCATTGATTACGTAACTAACGGGATCCATGTCGCCTCCTGGGCTTCCCGGGAAATAGCCCGCCTCTACGATAGATATCTCGGCGCAGAATGGAACGAAAACTACAACCCGGTCCTCGTCTGGCAGCAGGTCAAGCAAATTCCCCTGTCGGAACTGTGGCGGGCCCATGAAAACTGCCGGGCCCGCTTGGTGGGTTTCGCCCGCCGGGCTCTTTTCCGCCAGCTTAAAGAACAGGGCGCCACCACGGACGCCCTGCGGCAGAGCATGGAAGTGCTAAACCCGGAAACCCTGACCATAGGCTTCGCCCGCCGCTTCGCCACCTATAAACGGGCCACCCTCCTATTCCGCAACCCAGACCGCCTGGACAAGATCATCAACAACCCGGCCCGCCCGATTCAGATAATCATTGCCGGCAAGGCCCACCCCCAGGACAACGAAGGCAAGGCCTTCATCAAGTCCGTCATCCACGTCGCCCGGGAACCCCGCTTTCGGAACCGCGTCGTGTTTCTGGAAAACTACAACATGGCCTTCGCCAACCTCCTGGTCTCCGGCTGCGATGTCTGGCTGAACAACCCCCGCCGCCCCCTGGAGGCCTGCGGAACCAGCGGCATGAAGGCCCTGGCCAACGGCGTCCTTAATCTGTCGGTGCTGGACGGCTGGTGGGACGAGGGCTATGCCCCGGAATACGGCTGGGCCATAGGCCAGGGCGAAGAAGACCCCAACCACGAACTGCAGGACGAGACCGAAAGCCTGGGCTTATACAACCTCCTGGAACAGCAGGTGGCCCCGCTCTTTTACCAGCGAACCGTCGACGGCCTCCCCCAGGTCTGGTGTGAAATGATGCGCGCCAGCATCCGTGACCTCATGCCCCGTTTCAGTTCCCACCGTATGGTGCTGGAGTATTACAGCAAATATTACGCCCCTTCCTCCCAACGCTTTCAGGAACTGACCGGCGACAAATTCGCCGCCGCCCGGAAACAGGCGGAATGGTGCCAGAAACTTATGACTTCCTGGAACGATATACTCATCCAGACCATAGCCTCCACCGCCGACAATGGATATAAAAAAGTGGGTGAGGATATGGAATTTGAAGCCCGCGTGCATTTGGGCGCCTTGGAGCCTGATGACGTGACCGTGGAAGCCTATTACGGCCCCCTAAACCATATGGGCGAATTTCTCGGCCGGACCACCCTGCCCTTAGAGCCGGTCCAGGCTCTCGATGGGGGAACCTGGCTGTTCAAAAACACCGTCAACTGCCGGAACACCGGTAAATTCGGCTATACCATCCGGGTGACGCCCAGCCAAAAACGCTTGGCCAACCCCTTTGTGCTGGGCCTTATCTCCTGGGCCTGAGAAAGGCGGAACATCGGAAAGCCCATGAAAAAACGGCCAGAGCCAAGCCAAACAACAAAGTGGCAGAGCATAAAGCTTTCCGTGCTGACCCTGAAAAACCGCCTTAAACGGGCCTCGGCCGCCGAAACGGCGGCCGAGGCCCGGCCGGCCAAGTCCGCAGAGCCGCTCATGGACGAAAATGTGATTAAGCTTTCCTTTGGAAACAACCAAAACCTCTTGAAAAAGAGTATGGATATCTATCTGCGTGACGCCCCGAACCTCTTGGCCAGCCTCATGGCCGCCATAGAGGCTGACGACTTCAATGATGTCTCCACTCAAGCCCACGCTCTCAAAGGCATCAGCAGCTATTACACCCGAGGCGGCCCCTTTGAGCTGGCCCGCCTTTTGGACTTGGCGGCCCAAAAAGACCCTGGCCCGGAAATGAGGATGGAAATCAGAAAACTCGGTGCGGCACTAAGCCAAGCCGTTGCCGACCTCGCAGCGGTCATGCGCGAGCGCCTATAAGGTTATGCGCATACTAGTCGCCGAAGACCAGGCCTTGGCCCGCTTGGTACTGACCAGCCACCTGAGGAACTGGGGCCACGAAGTGGTGGAGACCGTCGATGGCCAGGAAGCCATGGACTATGTCCTCAAAGCCCCGAACGAAATAGACATGCTCATCACTGATTGGAGCATGCCCCGGCTGGACGGATTGGAACTGTCTCAGTTGGTGCGGAGCCTGTCCAGCAGTTTCCACTACATTTACATCATTCTCCTGACCAGTCACAGCGAATTCAGCGACCGAATCAAAGGCTTCGCCCAGGGCGGGGTGGACGACTACATAGTCAAGCCTTTCCAGGAAGCCGAACTACTGCACCGCATCAACGTGGCCAATCGCATCATCAAGGCCGAGCGCCAACTGCTTGATCACAGCCGCAACCTCGAATCAGTGGTCCGCCGCCAGACCAAAACCATACGCCAAAGTCAGGAAGAAATTATCAGCCGCCTGTTTTCAGCCTTGGAATCCAGGGACCATGAAACCGGGCGTCATGTGCGCCGCATCGGGCTCATAAGCGCAAAGGTGGGTTCTTACTTGGGCTGGAGCCAGGAGGAGGTGGATACCATCCAGGCCGCGGCCCCGCTCCACGACATAGGGAAAATCGGCGTTCAGGACAAAGTACTTCTCAAGCAGGGCCGTCTGACCAATGAAGAATTTCAAATCATCCAAAGCCACACCACCATAGGCGCCAATATTCTGGCCAACTCCCGGAACCACATTATACGCCTAGCCGAAACAATCGCTTTAAGGCACCACGAAAACTGGGACGGGAGCGGCTACCCCGGCGGACTCAAAGGTGAAGACATTCCCGTGGCCGCCCGGGTTGTGGCTGTAGCCGATGTCTATGATGCCCTTTTGACTGACCGGGTATATCGCAAAGGACTGCCGGAAGAAGAAGTGCTTACGATTCTTAAGGCTGAATGCGGCCGGAAATTCGACCCCGAGATTATGCGGATCTTCCTGCAAAATATCGATGAAATCAGGGGCTACTACCAAGCCATGGAAGCGGGGGCCTAAGAGGCTCTCGCTAAAGTTTAATTAAAGGGCGGGATGACCAAGTGAATGCTGAACCTGGTTGCGGCCGTTTTTTTTGGCTGCATACAGGGCGGCATCGGCTTGATTCAGGGCCTCTAAAAAAATGCGCGGTCCAGGGCTGTCAGGAGGAATCAGGCGGCTTTCCACACAGCACAGCCCCAGGCTGATAGTTATGGGCGGATGTTCCGGGCCGGCAGGGTTGGGCTGGCTCTCCACCAGGCTTCGGATGCGCTCGGCTATGACCAAGCCGGATTCCAGGTCGGCCCCGTCCAGAAACAAGCAGAATTCCTCGCCCCCATAACGGGCCAGGATGTCGCTCTTTCGCAGAATCCGGCCCACGGCGACGGTCACGGTCTTAAGGGCCTGGTCGCCCATCTGGTGGCCGAAGGTGTCATTGTAGCTCTTGAAATGGTCAATGTCGATCATCACCAGGCAGACGGTTTTGTCTGGATGGCGTTTTAGATCCTCCATTTCCCGGGTGACTGATTCAAAAAAGTAACCCCGGTTGAATATGCCGGTCAAAGAATCATGCATGGATTTATGGCGATAGGCTTCCTCGCTGGCCCGGAGCGCGGCCTCCAATTCGTCCCGGCGCTTGATTTCCTTGTGCAGTTCCTTGGTCAGGGCTATCAGTTCCTCCTGCTTGCTCTCAATTACCCGCCTGTTTTCGGCCAAGCTCTCAATCATGCGGTTGAAGGCCTGGGATAATTCCCCCATGTAGTCAACCCGCTGGGTCAGGTCGCCGTCCGCTACGCGGTGGCACTGCCAGGCCAGATGGCTGATATTGCTCTGGAGGGCCTTAATGTAACCGGCCAAGGCTCCGCTTTTGGCCAGTCTGTATTCAATCTGGCCGATGGAAAACTGAAACAGTATGTCCTTGACGGCAGTGAGGTAGTCGAGAAGGCGGTCGAATCCCTCGACCGCCGATAATTCCGGCGGGCATGGCTGGGAGCGGTGGGCCAGGAGAAGCTTTTCCAGGTATTCCGCCATCAGGCGGGCAAGCTCCATACAGCGCCTTCAATCAGCCCACGGCCCGGGCGTCAAAGCGGCAGGTCCTCTCGTTGGTGCACCAGCAGTCGACTTCCTTCACTTCAAAAGTCCGGCCCGTGAAGGCCTGCAGAAGCCCGGCCAGAAAACCCTCGTCATATACGCAGATTTCAAAGCCCAGTTCCGGCAGTCCCGAACAGTCCAGGTCCTCCGCCACGGTCAGGGTGAAGGTCAAGGTGTCGAAAGCCGCCTCTTCCACTCTCAGGAGGCCGACGCCTAGGTCCTTCAAGATGTGCTGAAGGCGGGAGACCAAGTCGTTGAAGGATTCCGGCTTAGGCACCAGGACATTTTCGTAGAACTGGCGCCCGGCCAGAAGGCCGGCCTCATAGAATATCTTGTCCACTTCCTCGGTGCCGTACCTGGTTTCCAGAACATCACGGAAGCAGAACTGCATCAGGCGATAGACTTCCAGCCTCAAGGTCGGCCCCAGATTGGGGCGGGCGGCCTCCATGTCCCCTATCAGGGCCCAGGAAAAAGCATATTTTCTCTCACTCATAGTTTCACCTCGGTCTTAAGCCGCCTCCTTAAAGGAGCGGGTTTTAATCAAACACACGTTCGAAAATGGCGTCCACGGAAGCCAGAAAACGGTCCGGCAGGAAAATAGCCTCAATTTCCCCAGGCGTGACCAGGGCGGCCAGATTTGGATCAGCCAGCAAAAGGGTTTTGAAGTCAAAGCCCTCCTGGTGGGCCTTGAAGGCATGGCCCTGAACCAGCTCATAGGCGGCGGCCCGGGAAAGGCCCCGGGAACACAAAAGCAGAAGGAGTTCCTGGGAATTGTAGAGCCCTCCGGTCAGGGCCATATTCCGGGACATACGCTCGGGGTTAACCACCAGACCGGCTATTAGGTTTTTCAGGCGGACCAACATGTAGTCCGCCAGGCTTGTGGCCTCCGGGGCAATGATCCTCTCCACCGAGGAGTGGCTGATGTCGCGCTCGTGCCACAGGGCCACATTTTCAAGTGCGGCCAAGGCGTGGCCCCGGACCACCCGGGCCAGGCCGCTGATGTTTTCGGCTCCAACGGGGTTCTTCTTATGGGGCATGGCCGAAGAACCCTTCTGCCCCCTGGCGAAGGGCTCTTCGACTTCGCCGACTTCGGTGCGGGCCAAGTGGCGGATTTCCACGGCCAGCTTCTCCATGGAAGAGGCCAATAGGGCCAGGGCGCAAAAATACTGGCCATGGCGGTCACGTTGAATGACCTGGCTGGAGACCGGGGCCGCGGCCAGGCCCAGGCGGGCCAAGGCCCTCTCTTCCACCTCCAGGGACAGGCCCGGGGCGGAAAAATTACCCACCGGGCCGGAACATTTACCTACGGCCACCATCCGGCGGGCCTCCAGTAGACTCTCACGGCGCCGGCTGAATTCGGCGTAAAACAGAGCCAGCTTAAGGCCAAAAGTGGTGGGCTCGGCGTGGATGCCGTGGCTTCGGCCGATGATGAGCGTTTTTTTATGGGCCAGAGCCTGGGTTTTAAGCTCGGCCCTCAGTTCATCGAGATCGGCCGCAATGATATCCAGAGCCCGAACCAGCCTCAGGGCCAGGGCGGTATCCAGGACATCCGAGGAAGTCAGGCCATAATGAAAATAACGGGCCGCCGGGCCTGCCTGTTCCTCTATGGAAGTGACAAAGGCCAGGACATCGTGCCGCGTCTCCTCTTCCAGAGCCGCGATGCGGTCCGCGTCCACCTTGGCCTTGGCCCGCAGCTCAACCGCCGCTTCCGCCGGAATGAGCCCCAAGGCGGCCTGGGTCTCAGCCACGGCTAATTCCACTTCCAGCCAGGAAGCGTACTGGTTTTCCAAGGACCAGAGTTCCTTTAAGACCGGCCTTTGGTAACGGGGTATCATAAGGACATCCTGAACCGCGCCCGGAACCATCGGCGCGGCTGTTCGGCCCGGACCAGCCTCAGGGTGGCTGGTAGGGCGACTTTGTGTTATAGTAGCATAAATGGCCGTCTAAATACAATATATGGTGAAAACGGTGAATATGCCCCCCGGCCGCGGGCTGGACCTGATTCTGGCCGTCCTGATTTTCGGCGCGGCCCTAAACGGGCTGGTTCGGACCGAACCGCCCCCCCCTTCGCCCCTGGCTCTGTCCTCGGGGCCCGCGGCCTACCGCCCGGATGGAGGACAGAACCTGGGGCCCGGGGGGCAGTTGCCGCCCAACGCCCTGACCCGCCTGAACCTGGGCCGCCGTCTGGACCTCACCCACACCCCCCCCC